>Ga0209829_10000880_pt1 | contig 25810 bp, 20 predicted proteins | sample C_140205_EF_Meta_FD_187311 | JGI IMG/M metagenome (GOLD analysis project Ga0209829, IMG submission 187311) | Freshwater microbial communities from Lake Croche, Canada to study carbon cycling - C_140205_EF_MetaG (SPAdes) (version 2) | ecosystem: Environmental > Aquatic > Freshwater > Lake... | reverse complement strand
AGAGCACTTTCTGACGGGACACCGCATAGCCGAGATAGAACTCGTGCGAGCCGACGACGTAGCTCTCCGAGCCAATGCCGAAGAGCTTGCACTCGACCGCGTCGAGGTGAACGGCGGGATCGATCTGCTTGGAGAAGATTTCGTCGAGCGAGGCAGTGAGGCGTTCGCGTGGTGCCTTGCGATCCGCGGGCAGATCCTTGAAGCCGTCCGGGATCCAGACATTGGTGACGGTGGGGCTGCCGAGCTGAGTGCCCATGGCCGCACCGATCTCCCGGCAGCGCTTGCCGTGTTCGATCCAGAACTTACGGACGGCGGTGTCCTGATGGGAAAGGGTGAAACCGTCATCGGAGAGAGGGTGCGCGAAGTAGGTTGGGTTGAAATCCAGTCCCATGCCGTGTTGCTTCGCCCAGTCGATCCAGTTCTGGAAATGCTCCACGCTGACGGCATCGCGATCGACCTTTTTCCCGCCGAATTCACCGTAGCAGGCATGCAGGTTCAGGCGATGCTTGCCGGGGAGCAGCGAAGTTACCTTGTCCAGATCCGAGCGCAACTGCTCGGGGTTGGTGGCTTTTCCAGGGTAGTTTCCAGTTACGGCGAGGCCGTTGCCCAGAGCCTCTCCGGTCCGCTCGAACCCACCGACATCATCACCCTGCCAACAATGAAGGGAAACGGGGATCTTGCTGAGGGCGGCGATGGCCTGATCGACGTCAACGCCGAGTTCGGCGTATTGCTCGCGGGCCAATTGATAGCGATTTGTGATGCTGGAGTTGGACATGGATTGGATGGTGGAAAATCAGTGATGAGCAGGGCCGACGCTCTCGCGTGCCACGTAATAGGTCGGGAAAATCACCTGCTTCGGTGTAATCGGGTCGTCGGTGGCTCCCTCGATCCGGGCAATAAGCAGGTCGGCGGCAGCGCGGGTGATCATGCGATAGCGCTGACGAATCGAAGAGAGTGTCACCGGCAGGTAGGAGGCCAGTGGCACGTCGTCCACACCTACGATTGAAAGATCCTTCGGCACGGAAAGTCCGCACTCGATTGCGGCCCGCATCGCGCCCATCGCGGAAAGGTCATTGATCGCGAAGAGTGCGGTCGGCCGGGCACTGCCACTGGATTTCAGAAATGCGGTGACGGAGTCGCAGGCACTGGCGATCGAGTGACTGGAGCGGAGAATGGTGACGGCGGAGGCTGGCACGCCCTTTTCTGCCAGCATGCGGGTCAATAAAGCGGGCCGCGATCCGTCGGCCTGACCCTCGGCCAGGGCACTGAGAAAGACAAACTCGCGATGGCCCAGTTCAAAAAGCGCATCGACCGCCTGCTGCAGGCCCTCGGTGAAATTACTGACCACCGAATCAACGGCGATCGGCAGCGAGGAACTGCCGCAGCCGAGGGCAACCAGAGGCAGAGGTCCCGTGAAGGCCGCCGCCAGTTCCGACTCAAACGCCGAATGATCGCTCAACCACACCACCACGCCGTCCACTTCGAGGTCGCCGAGGTCATTGAAAAGCTGACGCTCACGCACCAGGCTCGACCGACAGTTCTCGACAATCAGACCATAGCCGCGCTCCTCGACGGCAGCCTCCAATTCATCCGCCAGCGTGGAGAAAAACGGATTCGTCAGATCCTGAATGAGGAGCCCGATCGAGAAATAGCGCCCCGATTGCAGGGCTCGTGCGGTTTTGCTGGGCCGGTAGCCGAGCTCGTTGGCGGCCTTGAACACGCGGGCTTCGGTTTCTTTCGATGCCCAGGAGTTCGGCCGTCGGTTCAGGATCGTCGAGGCCGTGTTGACGGCGACACTTGCCAACTCAGCCACATCCTTGAGACGAATTTTACTCTGAATCTTCATGCCGGTGATTCTCCGCTCATTCTCTGGGCCAGCGTCTCTCACTGCAACCCGATCCCGCCAAGCACCCAAATAAGACCCGGCTCAGTCTGCGATCCGCCCATTGGATTGCCACGGGGAAAGTCATTGGAATCACAATCGTCACAACTGCGACGATCCACGTTCCTCAAATGGCGTCAATAAATAAGAATCGTTACTTACTGATCCATGCATCTGCCGTCGCCCCGTACGCGTGGTGCTCGGAACCACTCATGCCCACAGGGTCACAAGGAAGTCAAAGGCTTGAATTGGGGCGTCCCTTTCACGCGAGACCCCGGAAGCGATTCGTGGTTGGCAACCGAACAGACGCACCTCTATCGATCAAGCCAATCCTATTGTTTTCTTTTTGGATTTGAGGATTGCAGAAAAGCGAAAGGAAGCTCCCAAAAAGCCCGGTCTGGGCCTCCTCACCGGTTGACAGAGCAAACTGATCTATTTCCCCAGAGCCTGCGGGGCATCAGATATCTCTAACTGGAAACGCGAACCAGGGACCAAGGTCATCGATTAACAGACCTCCGAAGGCAAGCAGTCGGCCTTTCCACTCTCTCAATCAGCGAAGCCCGAGCGGCTGTGGATTGTCTGCGGCGGAAACGGGACGGTCTCACTGGATTGGTCCGACTGGCTGCGCGAGCACGGTCAGAAGCATGACGCTTGGCTGCTGGTGGACATGCCGGGCTACGGAGCCTGTGAGGGCGAACCAAGCCCTTGGTCGATCCGGCGCAGCTTGAAAACCGTCATCCCGACCGTGACCGGCTCACTCGGTTGGTCGGCCGCGGAATCCCATGAGCGGCTGCGGTTTTTCGCACACAGCCTCGGGCCCGGGGTTTGCCTGATCGCGGCTCAGGAGTTCGACATCCGAAAAGTTGTCCTGCTCGCGCCGTTCACCAGCCGCATGGACATGAGCCGTGAAGTGCTGGGGGTGCCGTTGGGATTCCTGCTCTGGCATCGCTTCGACAACGAGGCCAGACTGCAGGAAATCGATGCGAGAGGCGATGGTCGGGTCTTCATCCTCCACGATAGCCGCGACGAGGTGATCCCGGTCAAGATGTCGCGCCAGATGGCGGCGGAACTCCCCTCGGCTGTAATTTTACCGAGGTGCCCACCGCCCGCCACAACACGATTCAGGAAGTCGCCATTCCGGAAATCATGGGGCCTTGGAGCAAGCTGGACGCTGAATGGCTGAATCGCCCCCCCCCTTCGAACCATCCCCAGTTCCTTTCTAAACAGGGTCCGAGCTCACCTAAGAAGGAAACCTCTTGCCCAAGTCCTCAGAATTGGACACTTGACCCCTGCTCTTGCCGCGTGTGGTCGTCGGGAAATCCGGGGGGAGACTCCGGCGCCCCCGTGGCAAGTGCACCTCAGTCCTTCTTCTCCTTGTAGGTCGACTGGATGTAGACCTCGCGCAGCGACTTGAAGTCGATCACACAGGGGCTCTGCGCCATGAGGTCGGCTCCCTTGTTGTTCTTCGGGAACGCGATGACCTCACGAATGCTGTCCTCTCCGGACACCAGCATGGCGATGCGGTCAAGACCGAGCGCCAGACCGCCGTGCGGCGGAGCGCCGAAGCGGAAGGCATCGAGGATGTGGGCAAACTTTTCCTGCTGCTCTTCCGGGCCGACGCCGAGGACTTCGAACATCTTCGCCTGAAGGTCCTTTTCGTGAATCCGGATCGAACCACCGCCAAGCTCGTAGCCGTTGAGAACGACGTCATACGCCACGGCGCGGACTTCCTCATACTTGCCATCATCGAGCAAGGCCACGTCGTCCTTGTTCGGACGGGTAAAGGGATGGTGCACGGCCGCCCAACTGCCCGTTTCGGTGTCGAGCGCGAGCAATGGGAAATCCACAACCCAAAGGAAATTGTAGGCCTTGCTGTCTTTCGTCAGCTCCATCATCACCGCGACTTCCAGACGGACGCGACCGAGAATGGTGCTAACAGAATCCCGCGAACCGGCGGCGAAGAAGACGATGTCGCCTTCCGCGAGGTCGAGTTTGGCGACGACGGCTTCCTTTTCGGAGTCGGTGAAGATCTTCCAGAGCGGGCTTTTGTATTCGCCGTTCTCCAGCTTGATGAAGGCAAGGTTCTTGACGGGAAGTCCGGCCTGCACCGCGATCTCGTTGAGGCGGTTCATCTGGCCGGTGGTGATGCCGGCAAAGCCCTTGGCATTGATCGCACGGACCACGCCGCCGCCATCGACGATGCTGCGGAAGATCTTGAACTCGGTCGCCGCGAAGACGTCGCCGAGGTCGATGATCTTCATGTCATAACGCGTGTCCGGCTTGTCGGAACCGTAAATGTCCATCGCGTCGCGATAGGTCATGCGCGGGAAAGGAGTCGGCACGTCGAGGTCGAGCCCGGCCTTGAACATCGAGGCGAGCAGGCCTTCGACCAGCTTGATGATGTCCTCCTGGTTGATGAAGCTGGCCTCGATGTCGATCTGCGTGAACTCCGGCTGGCGGTCGGCGCGCAGGTCCTCATCGCGGAAGCAGCGGGCGATCTGGAAATACTTTTCAAGTCCCGCCACCATCAGCAGCTGCTTGTATTGCTGCGGAGCCTGCGGCAGCGCGTAGAAGCGGCCGGGATTGAGGCGCGATGGCACGAGGAAGTCGCGCGCGCCTTCGGGAGTCGGATTGGAAAGGATCGGGGTCTCGACCTCGATGAAGCCCTTCTCATCCAGATAACGCCGGGCAGCCGCGGTGATCGCGTGGCGGGTGCGGATGTTCTTGTTCATGCGCGGACGGCGCAGGTCGAGGTAGCGGTATTTCATCCGCAGGTCCTCGTTGGAAAGCTCCTTGTCGAGCTGGAACGGCAGCACGTCGGCCTTGTTGACGATATTCAGTTCGGTGGCGACGATCTCGACCTCACCGGTGCCGAGCTTGTCGTTGCCGGTGCCTTCGAGGCGCTTGGAAACCTTGCCGATCACCTGCACCACGTCCTCGTCACGAAGATGGTGGGAAAGCTCGGCGAGCTCTGCATTTTCCTCGGGGCGGAACACACACTGGGTCAGGCCCTCGCGGTCGCGTAGGTCGATGAAGATCACGCCACCATGGTCACGGGCGGAGTTGACCCAACCAATGAGGGTGACGGTTTCACCGACGTGGGAGGCACGGAGTTCGTTGCAGTGATGAGTGCGCATGGAAGAGAGTGGTCAGGGCCAGGGGCTAGGGGTCAGAAAGAATGGAGATGGAGTCAATCACGGGGTGGTGCAGGACGGGATCTTCACTGACCCCTGAATCCTGACACCTGGCCCCTCAGGGTCAGGCCAGCAGCGGACCATCGGGTTCTTGGAGGCGCTGGGTGATCCAGTCGATGAGGTTGGTGGCGTCGCCGGTTTCCTCGGTGCGGGAGCCGAGGATCTTGAGCTTGAGCTGCGGATACTCGCTGCCGACGACGAGGGCGAAGCGAGCCATCGATTGCTCGGCACGCTGGAACTGTTTCCCGACCTTTGTGGCGGTGAGGCTGAAATCGGTGGCGACTCCGGCGCGACGCAGCTCGGTCACGATCCGGCGTGCGTCGTTCTGGCGGGCGTCATCGGCGACGACGACGTAGATTTCGCAGGAGGCGTTGCGACGCTGCTTCCACACTTCAAGCTGCATCGCGGTGTGGGTGGTTTCCTCGATGAGGTTGCGGATGACGTAGTCGCCCATCGCGAAGCCGGTCGCGGGCAGATCCACGGCCCCGTCGGAAATGGTCGAGACCAGGGTGTCGTAGCGGCCTCCTCCGGCCACGGCGCGCATCGACTTCTTCGCATCGAAGATTTCGAACACGATCCCGGTGTAATAGGCCAGGCCACGGACGATCGACAGGTCGAGTTCCAGGAACTCCCCCAGCCCACGGGCGTCGAGGTCGGCGCGGATGGCGTTGAAATTGACCGAAGCGTTCGCGGGATCGGCGATGAAACCTTTCACCAAAGAAGTGCTGAGGCCGAAGCCCTTGAGCTTTTCCTCCAGCGCGTCCGGCTTTTCGCGCTCGACCTTGTCGACCACGTTCAGGAAATCCGGGATGCGATCCTCAGGGATGCCGTGGGTTTCCGCAAAGTTGATCCATGAGGCACGATCCGAAACCCGGACCACGAAATCTCCGGCCACGAACCCAAAGGCGAGCATCGTTTCAATCGCCAGCGAGATCAGTTCGGCATCGGCTGAAGGGCCCGCTTCACCGAGGATGTCGACATTGAACTGATGAAATTCCCGACCGCGACCCTTCTGGGGCTTCTCGTAGCGAAAGCACTGGCCGATCTCGAACCACTTGAGCGGCTTCGGGAAATCCCGCTGATGCTGCGCCGCCAAACGGGCCAGCGAGGCGGTCACCTCCGGACGCAGGGTCACATCGCGACCGCCCTGATCCTCAAAGCGGAACAACTGCGAGGACAGCTCGCCTCCGGACTTTTTCAGGTAGAGCCCGGTGTCCTCCAGGATCGGGGTCTCATACTCGACGAAGCCAAAACGTCGCGCCACCGAGCGCCAGGTCTCGAACAGGTAATTGCGGACCGCGCATTCTCCTGGGGAGAAATCGCGGAATCCGGGAAGAGCTTGGAAAGTCGGTCCTGCCATGGCGGGGCGGCAGGATGCACGCCCGAACTAGGGTTTCAAGGCGGATTCCGGCATATCCATTTTCCAATTCCCCCGCACCCGCTTTCGCCCTAAGTCCTCCACGTGGTTCGCAACCTGCGGCTTTTGGACTTCCGATGCTTCTCCGGGCTCTCGATCGAGCTGCCTCCGGCGGGCGGGATGTTCATTGGGGAAAATGCCCAGGGAAAGACGTCCATTCTCGAAGCGATCTGCGTGCTGACCCGACTACAATCGCCCCGCACCCGACGGATGGCGACCCTTGCAAAACTCGGTGGCGGCACCTTCGGAATCGCGGGCGAGGCTTGGGATCAGGAGCGACGCGTCAGCTTTTCCAAGGACGGGCTGGAATTGAAGGTCGACGATGACCCGCGCGACGGACAGGGCAGTTACCTTCTCGACGGCGGGCTGGTCGTCTGGATGGGAAATGAGGATCTCGAACTCGTTCGCGGCCCGGGCGAGGTGCGGAGACGCTACCTTGATTTCCTAGGCAGCCAGCTCGATCCGAATTACCGCCGGGCGTGGTCGCGCTACAAGCGGGCACTGAAATCCAAAAGCCTGCTTCTCAAGGAATCCCGTCCGCGCGACGCCGAGATCGCCTCGTATGAGGAGATCCTGATCGAGCATGGCACCGAGTTGATGGAAGTCCGTGCGAAGCTCATCGCCGCCCTCGAACCCCTCGCCGCCGAGGCCCAGCTCGCCGTCAGCGGAAAAGCCGAGCCGCTTACCCTTTCCTACCTGCCCGGCAACGGCCCCTGTCTGCGCACCTCCCTGCTCCAGGCCCGTGAGCGCGAGCAGCGGATGCGGCAGTGTGTGGTTGGCCCGCATCGCGATGATCTCGCCCTGCGGCTCCATGGCATGGCGGCCACGGACTTCGCCAGCGAGGGCCAGCAACGCACCATCGCCCTCGCGCTCAAACTCGCCCAAGGCAGGCTGCTTGAACAACTCGGAGGCAAGCTGCCGATCTACCTGATGGACGACATCTTCGGCGAACTCGATCCCGGTCGTCGCAACGCGCTCATGTCCCACCTTCCGGAAAAGGCACAGAAATGGATCACCACCACCACTCTCGACTGGCTGTACGAAACGCCGGAGCTCGCCGGGCTGGCGAGGTTTCGGGTCAATGAGGGAGCAGTCTCCACCGACTAGCCCAGCCTCGCCCGATCCAGCCTCAGGGTCCGCGTTTCCTTTCTTAACTGGCAGTTCCCCGTGGCGTAGAGATGCCCCCCGGGAACGAGGCGGAAAATCGACTGCGGGGTGAACCTCCTCATCGCGCCCGGAGTGGAGCCTCCGAGATAGTAAATCGTCAAAGCCCCACCGCGTTCAAGCGCGGCAAGAAAGGCCAGCGCCACAGGGTCACGGGTTTCGCCCGGGGGCAGCGGATCTTTTGGGGTGAAAGGTTCAAGCGGCTCAGCAGGCGAGGACGCGGCTCGAAGCGTCGGGATACTGAGGAAGGCACCGAGGAATTTAGCAAGGGAACGACGGGTCATGGCATCACCTTCCCACCCGGCCTGGGACAATTTCTGGGTGACACCTGGTTTTTATTCCTCCTCTCCACCACAGCCACCCCAGCAGCATGTTTCACCGATCAGAGGCGACCGGCGCTTCGTAGATCCCCGTAGTCGAACACATCGCGACTGGACAGGATGGGAAGCGGCTGTTGAGTGAAAGATCGGCGGGAGGAATCCGTTGTAGAACCTTCAATTCCTATCTACTCGTCGCGCACGCTTTCATGACACTCCAAAGCCTTCCCATTCGCTGCCTCGCGGCCTCCTTGACCCTCCTACTCGCCGGTTGCGACCGGACCACCAAGGCGGTGGTGTCCGCGCCTGAGGAGACGATTGCCGAAGTCGCATCGCCCACTCCGGCCCTCGTGCCCATCACCTTGCCTGCGGAGGTCACGTTCAACGAGCACATCCAGCCGATCCTCTCGGAGAATTGCTACCACTGCCACGGCCCGGACTCCGGCACCCGCAAGCCCAAGGATGCCCCCCTGCGTCTCGATCGCGTGGATGAAGCCTTCAAACCCCGTGAAAATGGCAAACCAGTCATCATCAAAGGCGACTCGGCCGCTTCGGAGTTGGTCAAGCTCATCCACAGCGACGACCCCAAGGAGATCATGCCACCGCCAGAGTCCCACAAGACCCTGAGCCCACGGGAGATCGCGCTCTTGGAGAAATGGATCCAACAAGGTGCCAAGTACGAGCCTCACTGGTCCTTCGCGTCGCTGTCACGCCCCGCGGTTCCCAATGCTGGCGCTGATTCCAAGAACCCCATCGACCAGTTCATCGCCGCCAAGCTGGAAACCGTCGGCCTGAAGCCGAACCCTTCGGAAGAAGCTCGCCGTTTCCACCGTCGCTTGTCCCTCGACCTGACCGGCCTCCCCCCCTCCCCGGAATCCACTGATGCGTTCGTTAAACGTTACGAAGCGGATGCCGACAAGGCCGTTTCCGACGAGACCAAGGCGATGATGGCCACCACCGCCTGCGCGGAGCAACTCACCCGCCACTGGCTCGACGCCGCCCGCTATGCCGACACCCATGGCATCCACATCGACAACTACCGTTCGATTTGGCCCTACCGCGACTGGGTCATCAACGCCTTCAAATCGAACATGCCCTGGGATCAGTTCACCATTGAGCAAATCGCCGGCGACCTGATGCCGAACCGCACCCTGGACCAACAGGTTGCCACCGGATTCAGCCGCTGCCTCGCCACCACCGGCGAGGGAGGCGCGATCGGTGAGGAATACGACGCCATTTATGCCAAGGACCGCGTCGATACCACCTCCGCCATCTGGCTGGGCCTGACCACCGGCTGCGCGGCCTGCCACGACCATAAATTCGATCCGATTTCACAGAAGGACTTCTACTCGATGACCGCCTTCTTCCGGAACACGCCGATGTCCTCGCTCGACGGCAACAACGCCGAGCATCCGCCGAATGTGTTCGTTCCCGCTGCTGAGGATCGCCCGCGCTGGAACCAGCTTGATGCGGAGATTGCCAGCACCACCAAACAGCTCGCCGATCGGAAAGCCGCTGCCAAGGCCGACTTCGAGAAATGGCTGCCCACCGCCTCGCTCCAGTTCGTTCCCGAATCCGATCCCGCGCTTGAAATTAGCCTGCCACTGAACGAACCAGATGGGCCGGTTCGAGGTCTCGTCAAGGGTCAGGCCCGGGAATGGCCAGCCGCCCCCAATCGCATCGAAGGCCCTCTTGGCAAAGCGGTCGTCGTCAGCGACACGCCGATCGATCTCGGAGACATCGCTTCCTTTGGTCGCAAGGAGAAGATCACTTACGGCGGGTTCATCCGGGTCGAGGGCCAGCCCACCGGAGCGGTCTTCGCACGCATGAACGCCGGCCCGACCTACAAGGGCTGGGACCTCTACCTGCAGGCCGGTACTCCGGCCGCCCATGTGATTGATACCTGGGAAGGTGCCGCCAACAAGTTAACCGGCACCTCCCCTCTCGAGCCCGGCAAATGGCAGCACGTGATGGTGACCTTCGATGGCTCGAAGCCATCCGGACGAGCGATGACGCTCTATGTCGATGGTGTTGCGCAGAAAGGCCAGCTTGCGCCCAATAGCCTCGGCAACGACATTGAGGCAAACGTCCCGTTCATTCTAGGCAGCCGCGCCAGTGGTGATTCGAAATTGACCGCGCCCGTCGGACTTCAGGACTTCCGCTTCTATCGCCGACTCCTCAGCACCGGGGAAATCGGATCCATCGCCAACAACGGGATGATCCGGCAACTCATCTCCATTCCTGACGCCCAGCGCACCCAGGAACAGAAGGACAAGTTGTATCCCTACTACCTCGCGCAGATTGATGGCCCCGCTCGCCAGCTCGACGAGAAGCTTGATGAACTCAAGGAAGAACAGGAGGCCATGCGCTCGCGCGGCGCAGTCTCCCTGGTGATGGAGGAAAAAGCCGACGAACCCTTTGCCAACATCCTGATCCGCGGCGTGTATTCCGCGAAGGGGGATCGGGTGACTCCAGCCACGCCCGCCGCCCTACCACCGATGCCCAAGGGGGCGCCTAATAATCGTCTCGGCCTTGCAAAATGGCTGATCGACCCCGCCAATCCACTGCCCGCCCGCGTGACCATGAACCGCACCTGGTACTATTTCTTCGGCACCGGCATTGTCGAAACCACCGAGGACTTCGGCGTGATGGGTGCGCGCCCCAGCCACATGCAACTGCTCGACTGGCTGGCATCCGAGTTCATCGGTTCAAAGTGGGACTACCGCCACATGATCGAGCTGATGGTCACCTCGAGAACCTACCGCCAGTCCGCGACGATCAGCCCTGAAAAGCTCGACAAGGACCCGCTCAACCGCCTGCTCTCGCGCGGCCCTCGCAACCGGCTGGACGCCGAGCAACTCCGCGACCTTGCCCTATCCTCATCCGACCTGCTGTCCACCAAGGTCGGCGGTCCCTCTGTTAGACCCTACCAGCCGGAAGGACTGTGGGAGGCGGTGGCCATGGACCAGTCCAACACCCGCTTCTACAAGCAGGACAGTGGCGAGTCACTCTATCGCCGCTCGCTCTACACGTTCTGGAAACGCACCGCCGCTCCAGCTTCCATGGAGATTCTCAATGCACCGACCCGTGAGGTTTTCTGCGTCCGTCGCGACCGCACCGACACCCCGCTCCAGGCTCTCGTCGTGCTCAACGACCCGCAGTTCGTCGAGGCCGCTCGCCAACTCGCCGCGCGTGCCATCGCCGCCTCACCGGACATCGATCAGCGCGTCGACTACATCACCAAGCGACTCCTCGACCGGGTCGCGACGCCCAACGAACGCAAGATCATCCGCTCCTCCTTCGACCAGCTATTCGCTGACTACACCGCCAAGCCGGACGAAGCGGCGAAGCTGTTGAAAGTCGGCGAAACCCCTGCTCCGGCCGTTGCCCCTCCGGAACTCGCCGCCTGGACCATGATCGCCAGCCAGATCCTCAATCTCGACGAAACCCTCACCCGCTGATCGCCATGAACCCGCTTGAAACTTACAACAGCGCCCTGACCCGCCGGCAGTTTTTCCGCAAGTCCGGCACCGGACTTGGCGTGGCCGCCATGGCGTCGCTGCTCGGTCGCCCCGCGTTCGCGAACGCGCCGGACCTCACCTCCCTCCTCTCCGGCATCCCGCAGAACGCCCCGAAGGCGAAACGCGTGATCTACATCTCGCTCATCGGCGCGCCGTCCCAGCTCGACCTCTACGACTACAAGCCGGACCTTTCCAAGCGCTTCAAGGAGGACCTCAACCAGTACCTGAAGGGTCAGGGCCAGCGCCTCACCGGCATGACCTCGGGTCAAGCCACCTTCCCGCTCGCTCCGAGTATTTTCAAATTCAACCAACACGGGAAATCCGGCGCCTGGATCAGCGAACTGCTGCCCTGGACCGGAAAAATGGCCGACGACATCTGCATCATCAAGTCGATGCACACCGACGCCATCAACCACGAGCCTGCCAACCAGCTCATCTGCACCGGTTCGATGCAGTCCGGCAAGGCCTCGATGGGCTCCTGGCTGTCCTACGGCCTCGGTTCGATGAACCAGGACCTTCCATCGTTCGTCGTCCTCCACGCTACCCACTCTTCCCCGTTTTCAAACGTCCAGGCCATTTCCTCCCGTCTCTGGGGCTCCGGCTTCCTCGAAGGGAAACACGCCGGTGTCGCGCTCCGCTCGCTGGGCGATGCGGTGCTGTTCCTCAAGGACGCTCCCGGTGTCTCGCGCGACATGCGCCGCAAGATGCTCGATGGCCTGAACCAGCTCAACCAGACGTCCTACGACGCCGTCGGTGACCCGGAGATCCAGAACCGCATGCAGCAGTATGAGATGGCCTTCCGCATGCAGACCTCCGTCCCGGAGCTCACCGATCTTTCCAAGGAATCCGAGCACACCTACTCGCTCTACGGTGAGGATAGTAAAACGCGCGGCACCTTCGCCAACTCGACCCTGATGGCCCGACGCCTCCTTGAGCGCGGCGTCCGTTTCGTCCAGATCTTCCATCGCGGTTGGGACCAGCACGGCAATCTCCCGCGCGATCTCGCCTCGCAGTGCAAGGACGTGGACCAGGGCGCCTACGGCCTCATTCAGGACCTCAAGCAGCGCGGCATGCTGGAGGACACTCTGGTGATCATGGGCGGTGAATTCGGCCGGACCATCTACTCGCAAGGCGCACTCACCGAAAAGGACTACGGTCGCGATCACCACCCGCGCTGCTTCTCCCTGTGGATGGCCGGCGGCGGCATCAAGGGCGGACAGGTGTATGGAGAGACCGATGAAATCTCCTACAACATCGTCAAGGACCCGGTCCACATCCGCGACCTCCACGCCACCATGCTCCACACCCTGGGCCTCGACGCCGAACGCCTCACTTTCAAGTTCCAGGGCCTCGACCAGCGCCTCATCGGCGTCGAACCCGCCCGTGTGGTGAAAGAACTCTTCGCCTGAACGAAAACATTATGATGTGAGGACCAACCCTCGCACTCACCAGTGAGAGACGATCCTGTGCAAGCTGTCAGGAAGCCGTCGACGGGAGGCCCTCGCTCCTTGAGGATTTGACTGCTCTCACAGCGCCTCGATGGCCCGCTGGATGTGGTCGGCGATCGCCTGATAGCCGCTCTTCCCGTGGGCGGCGGCAAGCTCCTCCGGCGTGAGGCGGATTGGATCGCCGACGGTGACTGAAATACGGGCGAAGCGGAGTCGGCCTGAACCACGCGGCAGGGCCTCGCGGGCACCACGGATGCGAACCGGCTGAATGACCGCGCCTGATTTCACCGCGACCAGACCGACGCCGGGTTGCGGTGGGCCAATCTCCCCGTCGAGCGTGCGCTCACCCTCGGGAAATACCAGGACCCGCTCGCCGGCCTTCAGCAGCTTGATGATCGTCTTCAGGCTGCCCATGTCCGGGCGGTCCTGATCGACGGGGATGGCATTCCATCTCGGGTAGAGCCAGGCGAAGAAACCAACGAACAAGGTCTTCCGCGCCAAGTAATAGATCTCGGTCCGGTAGAGGTTTCCAATCAAGGGTGGATCAAGAAAACTCTGGTGATTCGACACTATCAGCACGGCACCCTCGTGAACAATCTTCTCCTCGCCGATAATGCGCAGTCCGAAGACCGAGCGGAACGCTGCCCCGAGCGTCATCCAGCCACACCAGTATATCCATCTCATCATGATGCTTCTGTTAGAAAATCAAACGAGCTTCAGTCCCTGTTGTTTCAAGATCTCAATGGCGGCGTCCACTCCGGATTCGATCGTGTGGTGCGAGGTATCGAGCACCGTCGCACCCTCCGGAATCATCAGCGGAGCATGAACCCTGCCGCTGTCCGCGGCATCGCGCTTGGCGACGGGATCGTGCTCACCTGCGGCGCGGCGGCGGGCGGTGCGGACCTGCTCGTCGGCGTCGACGTAGATCTTGAAAGGCGTATCAGGAAAGACCACCGAGCCAATGTCGCGGCCCTCCATCACGATGCTGGTGCGCTTCAGGTAATCACGCTGGAGAGCAACGAGGGCGTCCCGCACTTCCGGCACGGCGGAGACTGCGGAGACATTGGCGTTCACTTCCGAGGATCGTAGCGCCTCGCCGGGATCGATGCCATCGACGGCGATGGTGGAATTGGCTCTGTCATCGCCGCAATCGAGCGTGGTGCGATGCAGCAACGCCACCACGGCGGCGTTGTCGTGAGGATCGATGCCCTCGCGCAGCACTTTCCATGTCACCGCGCGATACATGGCACCGGAGTTCACCATGATGAGGCCGAGACGAAGTGCCAGCAAGCGGGCGAGCGTGCTCTTGCCGGACGCGGCCGGTCCATCGATCGCGATCGCGACGTTTCCTGAATCTGGAGCGATGGCGGAAGTCACGCGCGGGTGATGGTTTTCAACGTGAAGTCGGATGGCGCGCTACGCTCGTGGCGGATCGCGTCGAGGTGACGCGCGAAGCCGGGATACGAGGTGTTCACGCAGTCGGTGTTGGAGATCACTGTTTCACCAGAGGCGAAAAGGCCGGCAATGGCGAAGGCCATGGCGATACGATGATCGCCGAAGGAATCGAGCTCGGCCCCAATGAGCGGCTTGCCGCCCTGAATCTCAAGCCCGTCCTCGAACTCGGTCACGTCCGCGCCCATGCGTCGGAGGTTCTCGACAACGGTGGCGATGCGGTCGGTTTCCTTCACTCGCAACTCGCGGGCATTGCGAATGATAGTGGTGCCTTCCGCCAGCGCCGCGGCGACGGCGATGACGGGAATCTCGTCGATGAGATTCGGGATTTCCTCTGGCAGCAGCGTGGTGCCGCGAAGCTCTGCGCCGTGGATTTCCAAGTTGCCGATCGGCTCGCCTTCGGTCTGGTGCTCCACGTCGATGATGCGGGCTCCCATTCTAACAAGCACGGCGAGGATCGCGGTGCGGGTCGGATTGAGGCCGACGTCCTTGATCATCAGTTTCGATCCGGGAATCGCAGCGGCGGCGACCAGCCAGAACGCCGCGCTGGAAATGTCACCCGGCACGATGAAGTCACACGCTTCCGGCATCTGGCCGCCGTGGATCGAGATGGCATTGCCCTTGCGCACGGTGCGGACGCGGAAGGATTCGAGCATGCGCTCGGTGTGATCGCGTGTTTCCGCTGGCTGAATGACGGTGGTTTTCCCCGCGGTGAAAAGGCCGGCGAGCAGGATCGCGCTTTTTACTTGGGCGCTGGCGACCGGCATCTCGTAGGAGATCGGCGTGAGAGCTTTGCCGTGAATGCGCAGCGGGGCACAGCCGGGTTTGTCGCCGAGGGTCTCGATCTGCGCGCCCATTTGTTCGAGCGGCTTGGTGATGCGGCCCATCGGACGGGAGGAAAGCGAGGCATCCCCGAAAAGTTCCGAGGTGAACGGCTGAGGCGCGAGCAGGCCGGCGAGCAGGCGCATGCCGGTGCCGGAGTTACCGCAGTCGATCGGCGCAGTCGGCGCGTCGAGCTTCATCGAGCGGCCCTCGATCAGCATCGAGATCGGCCCGTAGCCTTCGAGTTCTTCGAGCACCTCGACCCGCGCGCCGAGGGCTTGCATCGCCTTCAGCGTGTTGAGGCAGTCTTCGCTGGGGAGGAAGTTGGTGACCTTGCAGGTGCCGTTCGAGAGACCGGCGAGCATGGCCGCGCGATGTGACATGCTCTTGTCGCCGGGGACACGGAACTCGGCATGCAGCTTGGTGATCGATTTGACTCGGAATTCCGACATGAAGGAGGGCTAGAGGGTGGACGAAAGGGCATCCCGACATGACTTGGCGGCGGCCAGCCAGCGGCGGACATTCTCATGGTCGCCACTCTCCAGAAGGGCAAGCATTTCGCGCAATTCCTCGATGGTCTCGCGCAACGGGGGCACGATCGCCCCGCGGTTCTCGATGAGGATCTCCGCCCACATCGTCGGATCTCCAGCAGCCACGCGGGTGGTATCGCGCAGCCCGCCACCTCCGAAGCGTCCGTCGCCCGGTGACTGGAGGGCGATCATCGCCCCCGCTGCGGCGAGAACATGCGGGAGATGGGAAATGCGGGCGACGAGTTCGTCATGCGCCGCCGCGCTGAGCCAGGTGGTCCGGCATCCGACAGAGGTCCAGAAGCGTTCCAGTTTTTCGCAACGCCCGGCCCCAGCCTGCTGGTCGTTGGTCATCAGACAGGGGGCGTTTTCGAAAAGGGTCGACTTGGCGGACTCGATCCCGCCGCGTTCGGACCCGGCCATCGGGTGGCTGCCGATGAAGACGTTGCCATGTGGATCGAGGAGCGGCGAAAGGGTCGCGTGGACCATGCCTTTCACGCTGCCCACGTCAGTGACCAAGGCACTCGTTGACAGACCGGCGGCGATGGCCTTCGAGACAAGCTCCGGCATCGCGCCGACCGGCACGGCGAGCACGACCAGATCAGCATCGGTGAGGGCCTCGTTGAGATCCGAAGTCGCGCCGGAAATGCCCGCCTTTTTCGCGAGGGCCGTTGTCCCCTCGCGCCGCGACCAAAGGCTGCATGAAGTGCCCACTGCCAGTGCGAGCGAACCGCCTAACAGACCGCCACCAAGAATGGCCACCTTGTTGAAATCACTGCTCATCGGAAAATGAAGCGGCCGGGTCCGAGGAACGAACCCGGCCTGCTCGGAAATGGTCAGGCACTAAAGGGAGAATCCGGGGCTAGGGCACACGGAATCGCTTCTGCTCTGCAGCGGGATAGGTCGGATCCTGCACAAGAGTGCCGCTTGGAATATCACGAACATCAACCATCTTGTTGTTGTATGGACTGAAAACGAAACCTTCCTTGCCTGGAACCGGATTGGCGAACGGCCAATCCTTCTTCGGTGGACTTGGCTTCGGCGGGATCGTGCCCCCAGTGGTTCCACCGGTTCCGCCGATCTTGTTATCAGGATTGTTCAGGTCACCACCAGCGAGTTCCTTCTCGCGCTTGGCCTTTTCCGTCTCTTCCTTTTTCTTCAGTTCATCCGCCTTCTTCGCCTCGAGCTCCGCGGGAGTCATCACCTTGGCATTCGGATCACCCTTGCGGGGATCACCGCGACCTGGCTCGGGGTATGGCACGCAGGAAACAAACAGGGCACCGCCAAGAAGGACGGAAGCAGTCAAAAGTCGGGAGGTCATGGCTGGAAGTGGCTCAGGGGTTCGGTAAGCTTGCTCAATCAACGCAATCTTGCTTGCGCCCCAATGATTAAACTCTGTCCGCGCCGCGTCAAGCAGACGAATCATTCTCCACTCATCGCTTTTCATCGGCGAAACGGCGGGCTAGGGATCGGGGCCGACCATGGAACCACTTCGCCAACGATTGCTCGACTGGATGGAGGGAAGCGCTGCCTTTCCTTCATTCGATGCGGCCGCCTGCGAGGTCTTCCGGCATCAATTCGAGCAGAACGACGCCTTCCGGGCCTATGCCATGGCTCTCGGAAAGACGCCGGCGAACGTCGAATTGTGGCAAGCGATCCCGGCGGTGCCGACTGATGCCTTCAAGCTCAGGCGTTTTCCGCTGACCTCCTTCCCCCGCGAGCAGGCGGTGAAGGTATTCCGCACGTCCGGCACCACGTCTGAGGTCCGAGGGGAGCACGGTTTCCTCGATCTCTCGCTTTACGAAAAATCGATCATTCAGGGCTGGCGGCATGCGAATCTGCCGGTTCCAGCCAATCCATGGTTCCTTTCTCAATCCCCCGCCAACGCCCCGGACTCCTCGCTGGTGCACATGTTTTCCGTCCTCCAGCGCCACCACGCTCCGGAGACCTCCGCCTCGTGGATGATCGATGGTGACGGAAAAATCGACACCAGTGGCCTCGCCCGGGAAACAAAACCTGTCGCGCTCTTCGCCACCGCGCTGGCCCTGCTGCGGACCATCGAATCTGGGAAAAGCCTGCCACTTCCCCCCGGTTCGTGGATTTTCGAAACCGGCGGCTACAAGGGTCTGGCCGTCGAACTGGATCCCGCTTCCTTCAAAGCCCTCGTCAGCGAAGCGTTTTCCGTCCCCCAAAAACTGCTGCTGAACGAATACGGAATGACCGAACTCAGCTCGCCCTTCTACGCTTGGTCGGGCGATTCCTACCATTCCGGTAGCCCATGGACAAGGGTCCGCGTGATCAACCCGGAAACCGGAACCCCGGTGGAACCGGGACAGATCGGCTACCTCGAAATCGTTGACCTTGCCAATCTCGACTCCGTCGCCGCGATCCGCACCCAGGACCTCGCGATCGCACGTGACGAGCACTCATTCACCCCGCTCGGCCGCGATCCGGGAGCTTTGCCCCGTGGCTGCTCTCGACGCTCCGACGACTTGATTTCCGCCTCATGAGCACCGTTTCTCAACGCATCGACGCCCTCGTCGCCTGCCGTGAAACGCTGGAACCGTGGATCGGTCCCTTCGATGCCCCGGCGCTAACCGGACTTCTGGAAAGCCAACTCGGATCCGCCCTCGCCCTCGATTCGTGGATCACGCGAGGAGACACCCGCTGCCGGGCCTTTCCACTCTCACCGCTGCTCCATGTGCTCAGCGGAAACACTCCACACGCGGCGTCTCAATCAGTCGTTAGAGGTCTTTTGGTTGGTGGACGTAACCGCATCAAACTCCCCTCCTCCGGCCTCCTAGAGTTCGAGGAATGGATCGGCGGGCTCGCTCCGATCCTAGGAGATCTGATCGAGGTCCGGCACGATCTTCCCGAATCCTGGCTGAACTCCGCAGGCGTCGTGGTGTTCGGCAACGAACGGACGATTGAAACCTTCCGAAGCCGGGTTCCTGCGGGCACCCGCCTGATCGAACACGGCCCGAAGCTGAGCATCGCGGTGCTCTTCCAACCGGAGCCAGCGGCTGCCGAATTGGTTACCCGTGACATCCTTGCCCACGAGCAACGCGGGTGCCTCTCGGTCCAGGCAGTTTACGTGAACGGAGGTCCCGCTGCGGCGAAACGCTTTGCCGAACGGCTCGCCCAATCGCTCGAAGCCGCCCGGGCCGCCGAGCCTCGGAAAGCGATTCCGCGCTCCGACTCCGGAGCCATCTCGAATGCCCGCGAACTCGCCAGATTCCGCGCCGCCAACGGGGACGGCTTGGCCCTTTGGGAAAGTGCCGGCGACACCTCGTGGACCGTGGTTTACGATCATGAGCCGACACTGGCGCCAGGCCCGCTCAATGGCTTCATCCGCGTGCATCCACTTCCTACCGCAACGCTGCTGGAGGATGCCTTGGGACCTGAAGTCCGACACCTTTCCACCGTCGCCATCCATCCCTACAACAACGACAACGCGGACTTTCTGGCAGCGCTCGATATCCCACGCATCTGCCCGTTCGGCCGGTCCCAGTTTCCACCGCTGTTCTGGCACCACGATGGTCGCCCACCCTTGGCCGATCTGGTGCACTGGCGAGATCGCAGCCCCTGAGCCACCCTCTCCATGACCGATCCTCCCATCCCCGCCGAAGGCCTGCTTCAGGAAAAACTTGGCCCGATCCTTTACCGGGTCACCCTGCCGAATGGCAAGCCCGTGATCGCCCATCTTTCCAAACCCTTGACCGATGCCCAAGCCTCGTTCGAACCTGGATCACGGGTTCACCTGGAACTGACACCCTATGACTTCGACATTGCCCGGATCACGGGTAGCGCTTCGGAGCCGTGAAACCGGAAACCATGCGCCCGATAAAAAATGAAGCGGCCCGACTGAGCCTCCCCGGGAAAACCCAAAAACCCTAAGGGAAACTTCAATCGGGCCGCCTACTTATGTCGCGACACCCGCGTCATAATTGAAACCGGAGAACCGAGTCAAGACTTTCCTAAAAGTTTTTCAGACCAGTCTGAATCAGCCCGCGACTCCATCCAGGTGGACGTCGGCCGAACGACTTTTTGTCGGCCATTTCTGGAAAATCTTCAATTCCCGGCGCGACCACGGATCGCAGCATCCGCCCGCTCGATCAGCACCCGCAATTCAGCATCGGCCCCATCCCGGGCGGCGGCAATGACCGGCAGAGAGGCTTTGCCCCCCACTCGCGCGAGCAGGCGCACGGCCGAGTGCTCGACGGAGGACGAAGCTTCCTTCATGCGCGCCAGAATCAAGGGTTCAATCGCGGGTCCCAGCTCTCCGTAAAGCTGCTCCCAGACCGTCGGGTCACCGGCCCACAGCTTGTCCAGAATCGGCGCCACTTCCATGGATTTCCGGTTAACCAGGAACACCAGCGTATCACGCGGAGGGACGCTTCCTTTCAGTTGAAGCTTTTGCAGGGCCAATACGGCCGCCGCCACCGCCTTCTCGTCGTCTGGCTCGGACCAGGCACCCAGCGCACGGCAGATGTCGCCCTGCATCGGGGCGTCAGCTTCCTTGAGAAGTTGGACCAGACGGCGCTTGATGTCATCGCGGTAGAGCTTCGGCTCGGCCTCGGCGAGACGCTTCACCGCCTTCCGGCAGCGATCAAGGTCGATGCTGTCGAGCTCGCGCCGGTTGAGATCATAGAAGGCCGGACTGCTTTTATCCTGAAGCTTGTCGGCGGGACCCTCGACGAAAAAGTTGTTGTCCACCACCACCTCGATCACGCCAAGCTTGGTCAGGATGTGGGTGGCATCCCGGTCATGGCCGATCCTGCCGGCGATGACCGCAATCTCCTCGATCGAGTCGGTAATCCCGGAGAGAACCATCAGCCAGTCGTCGCCATCCCGCTGATAGATTGATGACGAAGGATCCGCTCCCGTGGTGCGGATCATGTAATCGCGAACCAGCAACTTGTTGCTGACGCGGAGCTGACGAAACCAGATGCCAACCGCCCGCGCACTGCTGCCGCTCGTGACGAGGCGGGTATTTTCCTGAATCAGCGGATCAAGACCGATCTGTCTTGCCAGATCCGCGGTTTCATCCGTGGCCCCGCCGGGCTCGGGCGACCGCGTTGTGGGAAGCCCCTTGCCAAGAGGCATCGAGCCTTCCCGGAAAATGAACGGCAGGGAAAGGAGGATGGCCGACGAGATGGCCGCCAGCACCAGAGCCTTTTTCCGGGCCCGTGGATTCCCATAGACCAGCATGACGCTTCCGAGCACGCTGGCAAATCCGGCCAAGGCCAGTCGCGAAGGCAGTTCGAATCCATCCAAGGCACCCGTTCGGCTCGCCCCCAAGGTCAAAAGCAGTCCTGCCATCACCATGCCGATGCACCCCACCACAGCCGCCATCGTCCGCTGCGGCGTCGGCGGCTCGAACGACTCGTGGGCGGGTTCCTCGGCATACTGGATCGTCTGCACGTTCGGCAACACCGACGGCGCGTGCGGCACCCGGGCAAATCCATCCAGACGAGGATCACGCCGCTCACCCGGGTAAAATTTCTTCGTGCGCAGGATGGTTTCGTCGTCGATCCGGAACCGGTGCTCACAGGAACCGCACTCGACCATTCGATCACGCAAGTCACTCCCGACCTTGAAGCGCTGGCCGCAAGCAGGGCAGCGAATTTGCAATTGATCCGGGTCTTCGTGGTTCGGAAGCATGGTCGATCTGCAACATCGGTGGAATTGGACTGTTTGGCAATACCAAGCATTGTGTCGCAGGCGAAGCTTGCCGCGCTGCCCTCCTGCCGTTAGGCAACAGGAATGCTTGATGAAATCCGCGATTTGTTGGTGCTCCAGGACCGTGACCGACGCCTTTCCGCGATCGCGAAGGAGCTCGAAAAACTCCCGCAGGAGGAAACCCGCGCCCGCGGCAAGCTCGCCGGCGACCAGACGGCGGTGGAGAAGGCCCACGACGCACTCCAGACCAATGAACTCGCCAAGAAAAAGATCGAACTCGATGCAGAGACCCGACGCACCACGATCAAGCGCCTGAAACTCCAGCAGTTCGAGACCCGCAAGAACGAGGAATACCAGGCCCTCGGGCATGAAGTCATCCGCTACGAAAAGGAGGTTGATGATTACGAGACCCGTGAGCTGGAGTGCATGGAGAAGTCCGACGAACTGCGCCGCACGCTGAACGCCGCCGAGGCCGCGCTGGCAAAGACGAAGCAACTCGTCGCCGAGGATCTCGCCTCGATCGCGGAGCGGAAGAAGAACCTTCTCGCCGAGCAAGTTGAGGTAAGGGCGGAGCGCGCGCGACTGGCGGAAGCCACCTCCCCTTCCGTGCTTCCGCTTTACGAACGGCTGCTGAAAAGCAAGGACGGCGTTGCCATTTCACCGCTCCACGAAGGACGTTGTGGCGGCTGTCACATGAAGCTGATCTCCGCCACCGTCATCAAGGTGATGGCTGGCAAGGAACTCGCGCAGTGCGAGGACTGTGGACGCATCCTGTATCCGGACTAAACTCTCCAGAGTCCGTCTGAGAATTCAGCCGCATGAGAGAAACTGATCGTGCTTCAACTCCAGGCGCTCTGACAAGCTGGCCGCCTGCGCGATGGGCGCAAGAGCGAGGCAGGTCAGGAAGCTGGACGAAAGCTTCATCAGATCGAGGCGGACGCCGATCACCCGGTCATCAAAGCCGTCAATCTAAATCGTCCGTCTTCCTTTACGAGAAATTTCTGTTAGATAAATTGAACGTATTGAAAGGTTGATTGTATAAGTGATTGCCCTCAAGATAAACAAATTGATAGAATTTCACTACCCAACGCGATAATTATCTAAAAATCGGCCGGACTCAGCTGGATTGCCCAAAGCGGCGCTCCAGCTCCCGGATCGAGAACTCGGTCAGCGTCGGGCGACCGTCCGGGGCGCAATAGGGCAGCTCACAAGCGAACAAGGCCTCCAGCAGCAGCGGAGTCTCGATCATCCTGACCGTGTGCCCGATGGCCGCCCCCCTCGCCAGCAGCTTCGCCAGTCGCTCGTAGGCAAAGCGCCCGCCCGGGACGGACTCATGGAGCAGCTCGTCGATCAGCGCGGCGATGAACGAGCGTGGATCGGCGACACCGAGGCAGGCGGGCAAACTCCTGACCTGAAGGGTATTTCCACCGAAGGGCTCGACCTCGATCCCGGCCGCCGCGAGCGCCGGACGTTCGCGCACGACGAGTTCGTGGTCCCGGGGATCGAGTTCGATCAGCTCCGGCACCAGCAGCCCCTGCGATTCTGCGCCGCTCTCGCGACTCGCGAGCAGCTTTTCATAGAAGATCCTTTCCCTTCCCGCGCGCGGGTCGAACAGCACCAGCCCATCGTCGCTTTCTAACAGCACGAAGCGCTGATGCAGCAGGCCGATCGCCCGGAAACCCGGGACCAAGGGACCCGTCGGCCCGGGAATCACCGTCGCTGTGGCGGGTGGGCTCGTCATCGGGTCCATGGCGAGACTCCGCTGCACCGCCGGGCTAGCCGGCCACGAGCGCGGAGCTTCAGGCGCAACGGACTCGACCCGCCGCGCGGGCAGAGCCTCCTTGGGACGAAGTGCGGCGGTCACGGCCTCGACGATGACGTCGCGGATGTCGATTGGCCGATGAAAGCGCACCTCGCGCTTGGCCGGGTGGACATTCACATCCACCAGATGCGGCTCGAGATCGATCCAGATCCACGCCGCCGGATGAAAGCCATCGGCCACCGCGCCACGAAAGCCTTCCGCCAGCGCGCGGGAAATCACCGGATCCTCGACCGGACGACCGTTGAGCAGCACGCACTGGTGCCGTCTGCCTTTTCGCGCGTGGATCGCTGGAAGCACAAAGCCCTCAACGGAAACACCGTTGCCGTGGGTCATCGGCAGTTCCACCAGCTCAGATGCCGTCTCCGGCCCCAGCAAGAACCTCACGCGGTCCAATGGCCGCGCCGCCGGGGGAAGATCGAAAATTTCCCGGTCATCGCGTCGAAACCGGAACCTCACGCCCGGCGCCGCCAGCGCATGCAGCCGCAGCTGGTGCTCGATGTGCGCGGCCTCGGTGGCCTCCGCGCGCATGAACTTCCGGCGCGCCGGCATGTTGAAAAACAGCGCACTGGCCTCGATCATCGTGCCCGGCGCACAGCCCGCCTCCTGGACCGCACGGACCCGACCGCCATCGACCAGGATCTCCGTGCCGGAGAGCGAGTCCTTCTCACGGGTCAGCATTCTGAACCGCGAGACACTCGCGATGCTCGGCACCGCCTCGCCGCGAAAGCCCAGCGTGCGGATCGTTGCAAGGTCAGCCGACTCGCGGATCTTGCTGGTGGCGTGACGTTCCAGCGAAAGCAGCGCGTCCTCCTTCGACATCCCGCAGCCGTCATCCACCACGCGAATCCGCGCCGCGCCGCCGCGCTCGATTTCCACGAGGATCTCCCCCGCCCCGGCGTCGATGCTGTTCTCGACGAGTTCCTTCACCACCGAAGCCGGACGCTCCATGACTTCGCCCGCCGCCACCTGGCTGGCGAGAATATCGGGGAGCACTCGGATCTTCGGCATCGGCGGGAGTGTTTTGGAACAGTAGGCAGTTCCTAGAAAGGGGAAAGTCAGCTCGGCTGGGTTGTTTGGAGGAAAACGGGACCTACCGGACCCATGGGTCCCACAAATCGACCGCCCTCACCGCGTCTCCCAACTCTCGTCATGATGCGCGGTGGACTTCGGTTCAAGATGGGAAATGACGCGGCCGTCCGGGCTCAGCAGTGCCGCCACGCTGGCCTCCACCTCGGTGGCCAGGTCGTGGGCCTCGCCGACGGTTAGGGCGTCTTCGCAGACAAGATGGAACTCGACCCAATGGACACGACCGGAATGCCGGTGCCTCAGATTGTGAAATGACATCCCGCGAGCCGCGCACTCGCGCTCCAGCAGTACCCGGATGTTCTTCTCCGCCTCGACGTCGGTCTCGTCGAGCAGTCCGCCGAGACTCTCCCGAATCAGCGTGTAGCCAGTGCGGAGGATGTTCAGCGACGCAAGAAAGGCCGCGATCGGGTCCCACCACTTCCAGCCGGTCATCATGATCAAGGCCAGCGCCACCAGCACCGCCGCGCTCGACCAGACATCGGTGAGCACATGCAGGCCGTTGGCGCGGATCAGAGGCGATTGACGGCGTTTACCCACCCGGATCAGGGCCACCCCCAGAATGAGGTTTACCACCATCGCAATGCCGGTCATGACGGAACCAAAGACGATGTTGTCAATCTGAACTCCGAAGATGCACTGCCTGACCGCCTCATAAATGATCAGCAGCGCGGCGGCGGAAATCATCGCGCCTTCAAAACCGGCCGACAGGAAGGAGACCTTGTCGTGACCGAAGTGGTGGGTTTCATCCGCAGGCTTGTGAGCCAGGCGCAGCGCCCAAACCGCGAATCCCACCGCCAGCACGTGGACCACTGACTCCGCCGCGTCCGAGTAGATCGCCGAGGAACCGGTCACCACCGCCGCCGTCACCTTCGCGCCTAACAGCACGATGGCCACCGCCAGTGAGATGTTCATCAACCGCTTCTGTTCCTCGTAGCTTTCCATCGATCGGGTCAACATGAGCAGGCTTGGACTGGAACCGCAATAGCCCCGCGCGGGAAAAGCATTCGCCTTTCCTGTGTCCCTGACGATGCTCCGGCGATGGATGCAGCCGGCAACGCCCCCGATCTCAGCGGAAACCCGCGCCGCTTCGTGTGGTTCACGGTCTTTTACAACGCCCGCGCCTACTATCCGGTGCTGGCGATCCTGTTCATCGATCTCGGACTGACGCTTGAGCAGTTCGTCCTGCTCAATCTCGTCTGGGCCGCCGCGATCTTCCTGTTCGAGGTGCCGTCCGGTGCCTTGGCCGACACCCTGGGCCGCAAGCGCCTGCTGGTCTTTTCCTCGCTCCTCATGGTGGTGGAGATGCTCTGTCTGCTGATGGCACCGCGGAACGGTGGAATCATGCTGTTCGTCCTATGCCTGACAAACCGCATCCTGTCTGGCACCTCGGAAGCCTCCGCCAGCGGCGCGGACGAGGCGCTTGCCTATGATTCGCTGCCGGTGGAAGCGCGCGGCGATGCCTGGGACCGGCTGTTA
>Ga0209829_10000879_pt1 | contig 25811 bp, 32 predicted proteins | sample C_140205_EF_Meta_FD_187311 | JGI IMG/M metagenome (GOLD analysis project Ga0209829, IMG submission 187311) | Freshwater microbial communities from Lake Croche, Canada to study carbon cycling - C_140205_EF_MetaG (SPAdes) (version 2) | ecosystem: Environmental > Aquatic > Freshwater > Lake... | reverse complement strand
CCGCCCGGCAGCACGACCGTGTCCTGTGCCAGCAGCAACGCCAGCGGCAGCCGGACCAGAATCATCCCCAGAAAATTGATCGCCAACGGCAACCGCGTGGCCCCGGCTCCCCGCAACCCTCCTGACAGCACCATCAGCAACGCCAGCGGCGGCTGGGCAAACGCCACGATACGGACGAGGTTTGCCGTCAGTTCGGCGACGTGGGGCTGGCGGGAGCCACCGCCGACAAACCAGCCCGCGAGGCCGTCAGCGGTCGCCAGAAACACCAGCCCAGCGGCTGTCATCAGCGCCATGCAGGCCACGGCCGCCTGCCAGACACTCCGCCTGGCCCTCCGCTCGTCGCCGGCGCCCAGAAACTGACCGGCCAGGGTGGCTGCCGCCACCATGAACGCGCTCCCCGGCAGGAAGGCGAGCGATTCAATCGTGATGGCTACGGAGTGGGCGGCGGCAGCGACATTCCCCAGCCGGTTGACAATCGACAAAAACGCCAGATGGCAGGCGGCGTTTGCGAAAGCGTCGATCCCTGCAGGAACGCCCACATGGAGGATACGATCGAGCCAGACACGGTCCGGGGCCACGTCGGCGCGGCACGGCCTCAGCCCCCGTGATTTCCGCGCCAGCAGCCCGATCACGCAAACAGCCCCCAGGCAGTAGCCTGCCGCAGTGCCCCAGGCGAGCCCCTCCCAGCCCAGCCTTGGCAGGCCAGCCACTCCAGCCGCCAACGCAAAACTCGCTACCGCGTTGACGACATTGACGACCGACATTGATAGCAACCCCGCCCACATATCGCCTGCGCCGCGCAGCACCGCTACCCCCACGTGGATGATCATCATCGCCGGAAGCACCGGCAGAACGATGGCGAGATACCGGCCGGCCAACGCGGTGCTCCCCGGGGGCAGCCCCAGCGTCCCCAAAAACGCTGTCCCGCCAACGGCAACCACGATCAGCACGATCGCAGTCAGGGCGGTGCCCACCAAGAAGGCCTGCGCTCCGGCCCGCCTGGCGGCCGGCAGATCGCCTGCCCCCACGCTCCACGCCACCAAAGCCGTGGCTGCCACGGAGGGCACTGCAAAAAGTCCTGGGAGAAAGCCAAGACAGTAGGCGACCAACCCGATCGCCGCGAGCGGTTCGGTGCCCTCCAAGAGGTTGCCGGCCAGCCACTTGTCGGTAAAGCCCACAGACAGACCGAGCAACTGCTCAAGAAGCACCGGCCATACCAGATGCAACACCGGCCTGAGCGTTCCGGACGATCTGGCAATGCCGCCCACGTGGTTGCCGGCATCGGGGAGCGATTTCTGCCCTGCCGCCGTCATCCCCGCGGGCACCGTCGGACCAGAACGCGATCCCCTCCGGCCCAGAAACCGGGCCACTCGGGATGGATCACTCAGCTGAACAGCTCCTTGATGACCTTCCCGGAGTTGGCGATCTTCATCGGCCGACCGTTCTTGGCGGTGAAGGTCGTCTCGAGCGATATCCCCAGCGACTTGAGCACGCTGGCCATCACGTCCTGGGCCGAGTAGGGCTCCGTGATCACTTCCTTGCCGTCGGAGCTGGTTTCACCCACGACGACACCCCGTTTGAAGCCGCCTCCGCCGACCACCGTGCTCCAACTCCTGGCCCAGTGGTCGCGGCCGCCACCGCCGTTGATGTTGGGTGTGCGGCTGAATTCACCCATCCAGATGATGACGGTGTCGTCGAGCATGCCCCGGTCGGCAAGATCACTCACCAGCGCACTCATCGCCTTGTCGAGTTCGGGCAGCTTCCGATCGGCCAGCGTCGGGAAGATGTCGGCGTGCATGTCCCAGCCGCCAAGATCGACCTCGACGAAGGACACGCCAGCCTCGACGAGCCGGCGGGCCAGCAGACAGCCCCGGCCGAATCCGGTCGTGCCGTACTTATCCTGTGTTTCCTTCGATTCCTTCGTCACCTTGAAGGCGTCCATCTGCTTGCTCGTCATCAGCTTGACGGTCTTCTCGATCACCTTCTTGTGATCCTCGGCCGATCCGCCCCGCTTCTCGCCGATGAACTTATTCTCGATGGTCGCCAGCATCTCCAGCCGCTGGGCGAGCCGGGCCGGATCGATGCCCATGTCGAGATTGCGCACGTTGCCGTTGGAGTCCACCACGAACGGCGCCCACGTCATGCCAAGGAAGCCCGGCCCCACGCTCCCGCTGCCGACCGAGACGAACGGCGGGATCTCAAGGTCGGCCACCTGCCCCGCCAATTCGTGCGAGATCACCGATCCGTAGCTGGGGTGCTCCACGTTTGGATTCGGCACGTAGCCGGTGTGCATGTAGTAACGGCCCCGCATGTGGTCTGCCTCGCGGGTGCTCATCGACCGCACGATCGACATGTGGTGCATCTGACTGGCCATCAGCGGCATGTGCTCGCAGATGGCAACACCGTCGGCGCTGGTGGAGATCTGCTTGAACTGCCCGCCGGTGGGGGCGCCCGGCTTCAGGTCCCATATATCCATCGTGCTGGGACCGCCCCCCATCCAGAGCAGGATGGCCGCCTTGTGCCGCTTCTTCATGTCGGAGGCGTTGGCAAGAAGCGAATTCGTGAAGGCCGTTGCCGGGGCAGCCATCGCAGCCGCGCCCGCGAGATGGCTCACGAAGTGACGCCGGTTCATGCCGGCCGGAACATCAAACATGCTGGACATTGGTAGGGCTCCTTGAAAGATGGGCTCGGTGAGACCGGCTCGGTGAGATGGGCTCGTTTGAAATGCTGGGATTGGACAGATGAAAGGTGACTTCTACGGGGCGGAGGAGGACTGGCATTCGCCGACAGAAGACTGGTTGTGGTGGCCGATGGCGCCGGAATCCGACTAGTGGTTGATGATGAATTCATTGGAATTAAGAACCGCCCACCAGATGGTCTGGAGAGCCCCGACGGAATCGCCCTTACAAGCCACGAGGATTTCGTTCGCCATTTTCAACTCCTTCGCGGTGGGCTTGCGCGCAAGCGCCGCCTGGTAGAGCGTGTCGATCTTGGCGGGATTCTTCATCCCGGCTGCAGCAACGCGGTCGAGAAAACCACCCTTCCCGGTGCCAGTGGCCTGCTTGATGAGATCGCCGTTGAACATCATCAAGATCTGCGGAATCGAGCCGTTGAAGGTGGTGGCGTCGTCCCCCTCGTCCGTACCAAATGCGATGATGAATTGCGAAAGCCACGTATCCTTCTTCTTGGCTGCCTCCTCGCCACCTCGCGTCTGATCAGCCTCGGTGGCGATGAGGAGCGACTCGTAAAGGTCTTCCGCACGCATCTGCCGGAGGTAAAAGTGCGAGAACTTTGGCTTTTCACCAAGCGCCGGATCGTCCCGCTGATTGCCCTTCGTGGTTTTGCTTGAGAGGGAATAGGGCTGGGACAGCACGATCCAACGCATCAGTTCCTTGAGATCAAAGCTCTGCTCCCGAAACCGTTCGCCCAGGCCATCAAGCAGTTCCGGATGAGACGGCGGATTGTGCTCGCCCAAGTCGTCCATCGGCTTGGTGAAGCCGTAGCCCAGAAAATGGGCCCACATGCGGTTCACGATCGCCTTGGGCATCAGCGGACTGTCCTTCATCAGTCCGGCCAGTTCCTTCCGCCGGTTTGCACCGTACTCGGTGCCGTCATCCAACTTCCCCGGCATGTAACCGCTTCGCGAGATTTCGGTGCCGTCCACGAAGACCGGGAAGGCGATCTTCATCAGCCCGTTGCGGAGTTCGTAGTAGATCTCGGCTTCTTCGTCCTTTCCGGCCTCGCCCTTCACATCCTCATCCACCAGTTCGATCCACTGAATATCGCGGGTACCGTCGAATTTCCGCAACGCCCGAGCCTGCCTGAAAAATGCGTTGAACTCCCAGAACTGGTTCTGCTTCCCCTTGTTGAATGGATGGTTGTGGCACTGCGTGCACTGCACCTGCAGCCCGAGGAAGATCTGCGCCGTCTTGGCGGTGGCCTGAATGCCCCCCTCTTCCATCTTGCCGCTGAGGAAATTCGCGGCGCCGTTGAAATCATCGACGCCCTTGCGATTGGCATTGTCACCCGTGGCGGTGACCAGTTCCTCCATCAGGCGGTCGTACTGGATATTCTTCGAAAATGATCGTCGCAGGTACTGCCGCATGCCCGACCGGCTCACCATCTTATTTTCGACATCACGACCGATCAGCACGCTGGTCCAGACGTCGGTCCAATTCCGGGCATAGTCATCGACATAGTCTTCGCCGAGCAGTCGATCCACGAGTTCCGGTCGCTTTGCGGACGAGGAATCGACCACAAACTTCTGCAACTCATCGAGCGAGGGAATACGGCCGATGATGTCGAGATAGACTCGCCTACACCATTCGCCATCTGCGGCGGGGTCCGACGGCTTCAACTCCGCATCAGCCCACCCAGCCGAGATCTGCTCGTTGATGAACTTCACCTGCGGGATGCCGAAATGCTCGGTTTCCGCGGATGCCGCCACCCTCGAGAGAGCGGCCTGCGGCATGACGGCAAGCAACAGCCAACATGAGGCGGACCATGCGCCGAACCATGCGCCAAACCATGCGCCAAACCATGCGCCAAACCATGCGCCGACAGGCAGAGTAGCCTGCCGACGACGGCGAATTCCAGCGGTAGAACCCGTAGTGCTCATCATGCTGCAGCCCTCGACGAGATCCTGCAAAACCAGCCGGCCAAAACACACCGTTAAGCCACTCCGCCAAGCGACGGTCGCCGGGCCCGTCAGCCGGGATACTGTTCGTATTCTACCAGCCAGGCTATTCCCGCCACCATTCCCACTGCGACAGCTCCCCGCGAGCCTAGGCTGGGCCCGCCGTGCCGCCAAGCAAGCACAACGAAAATACGTGCTTTTCGGTGCGGTGAGCGGCTCCTCACGCATGCGGAGCACCCCGCGATGGAACGGTCTATTCGCAGAAATCCGAGGCCGAAGGGGCGACGGGTACTGTGAACGAAGGCGACCACCACCGGGAACCAAGCCACGCCGAGAGGCCCGCTTGAACCGTGTAACTAGGTCCGGGACGGCCTGGCAGATTCGACCTTCGGAGCCTGGGCACGGCCTGCGGTAATATCAACACCGACGAATTCCAGCATCGCACGCGGGCCAGCGTCGCCGAGCCGGGGAGTCGCAAGCTTCAGGATCCGCGTGTAACCGCCGGGCCGATCGACGAAACGCGGAGCGATTCGTTCGAAGACAATCCTAGCGGCCTTCTTGTCACCCAGCAGTTGCACCACGCGACGACGGGCGACCACGGCGGGCGCCACAGCCTTCGCCCACTCGGTCCACTGCCCGCTGGTTCGCCACTTCTTCCACTCGGCCGTGTCGCGGTCAGCCTTCGTGGCATGCTCACGAGCCTGCTCCAGCGACACAAGCCCCCGTTTGGCGATCGTGATGCACCGTTCCACGAGCGGCCGCACCTCTTTGGCCTTGGCCAATGTGGTGATGATCCGGCCGGCCACCTTCGGCGCGCCCACTTCATCAACTTCAACCTGTCGCTCCGTGAGCATCAGGGCCGAGGCAAGATTCCGCAGCAGCGCCCGCTGATGGGAGGGGCTTCGTCCGAGTACGCGACCTTTACGACGATGACGCATGGGTGATCCTTGTCATTCTCTGATGGATTCCGGCATCAAGCCGGCGCCTAAAAGGCGTTGGGTTGTAGTAAAGCGGCGATGACCGCGAGTCATCCATTGGGAGTGCGGCCCAACGCCGAGGGACTGGATGCCCCCGGACTCAATCAGGATTCGACCCCCGCCGGCAGTTGCATGCCGAGATAAAGGCCGTGCTCGCGAAGCTTCGTCTCGATCTCTTCCAGAGTTGTATCGCCGAAGTTCCGCAGTTCGAGGAGATCCTCGCGCGAACGGGAAACCAGTTCCCGAAGCGTGGCGATCCCACCTTCTTCGAGGCAATTATTGGCCCGCAGGGACAGCCGCAGATCGGAGAGGAGCATGCCCAGCCGGCTTTCAAGAGGAGCCTCGATGGACAAGACTCCGCCCGGCGCCCCTAGGCTTACCGCTGGCCCCGGCTTCGCGTAACCGACGAACGGGTTGAGATGCTTGCGGAGAATCTTGGCCGCCTCGACAAGCGCCATCTCCGGCGTCACGGTTCCATTGGTCCAGATTTCCATCGTCAGACGGTCATAGTTCGTCTTCTGGCCGACGCGGGTCTCCTCAACCTCGTACTTGACGCGGGTAACAGGACTGAACACCGCATCGACGGGAATAATGCCGATTTCTTGCGAAACCTGAGTGTGCTCGCTCGACGGCACATAGCCTCTGCCATTCTCGACGACCATCTCCAGCTCGAATGGAACGTCATCGGTCAGAGTGGCAAGCACGAGGTCCTTGTTGATCACCTCAACTGCCTCGTCCGTCTGGACATCGGCCCCGGTGATCGGCCCGCGGGTGCTCCGCTCCACGCGAATGACGCGAGTGGAATCACTATGGTTTTTCACAACCAGACTCTTCACAGCCAGAACGATGTCCGTGACATCTTCCAGAACACCCTTGATCGTGGTGAACTCGTGCAACGTGCCGGCCAGTTTGATCTGCGTGACCGCACTGCCCTCAAGGCTCGAAAGAAGCACACGCCGCAGGCTGTTGCCCACGGTTGTTCCGAAGCCACGCTCAAACGGTTCGGCCACGAACTTGCCGTACATTCCGGTAAGCGTCTTTTGATCAGGAACGACCGAGCCGGGCAGCTCAAGGCCTCGCCAGCGAATATGCATACGGAACTCCTTCTTACAACACTGTAAAGTGTTCTCTTGGCTGAGTTGAAGACAGCGTTATCTTGACCGTTATTTCGAGCACAACTCGATAATGAGATTTGCCTGCACCGGAATCGATACGTCATCGGAAACGGGCAGGCGATCGACGCGGCCTTCGGGCACGCCGCCCTCGCTCCGCGACAGAAAATCGGGCACATCACGGCGAAAATCGGCGAGAGCAGTGTGCACCAACTGAAGACTGGGCTTGCGATTTTTCACACGAATCACATCACCTGCCCGAACGAGATAGCTGGGCACGTCGACCCGCCGACCATTGACCGTTATATGGCCATGCAGCACCACTTGCCTCGCCCCAGACCTTGATGGCGAGAAGCCCAGCCGATGCACCACGTTGTCAAGCCGACGCTCAAGCAACGAAAGCAGCGACTCGCCGGTATTTCCCTTGCCCCGCGCCGCCCTGGCGAAGTAGGTACGAAATTGCCGCTCAAGAACGCCGTAGTAGTGCTTGACCTTCTGCTTTTCCCTGAGGTGGATGCCGTATTCGGTCGGCTTTGAGCGACGCTTCTGCACCATGCCGGGAGGCGTGGGGCGACGCTCAAAAGCACACTTCTGAGTGTCACAACGGCTTCCCTTCAAGAACAACTTGAGGCCGTCGCGACGGCAGAGCCGGCAGACCGGCCCAGTGATGCGTCCCATGAATCGTTTTGCTCGCGTGGTGAGTGGTTACCCAGGAAAACCCTGGAAATGGAGTGGCGTAACGTGTTCTAAATCAAAATTCTAGTGTGGCATGCCTGACATGCACGGCAGGCTCGACATACCGCAACTGCAAATCCCTCGCCGCGAAAGTCGCGAATGACCGGATGACCGGCAATCACACCCGACGCTTCTTCGGCGGACGACAGCCATTGTGCGGCAGTGGCGTGATATCCTCAATGCTCTTGACGTTCATTCCAGCAGCCGTGAGTGCCGTGATCGCGCTCTCGCGACCGCTCCCCGGCCCGCAGACCCGCACCTCCAGATCCTTCACTCCGAACTTCGCAGCCTTTTCGGCGGCCTGCTGAGCCGCACACTGGCCCGCAAAGGGAGTGCCCTTGCGGCTCCCCTTGAAGCCGCAAGTGCCGCCGCTGGCCCAACAGAGCGTATCGCCCCGCGGATCGGTGATGGTGACAGTGGTGTTGTTGAAGCTGGCATTGATGTAGGCAATCCCAGCCGAAACACTTTTCTTTTTGGTTTTGGCAACCTTGGACATAAATGATGCTGAATTTCAAGAAGGAAGATGCTGGACTTCAAACCGATACGTGATGCAGAAATGATCTCAAACGAACTGCAGTGGATGAAAAGCCGTGGCCAACAACCGAAACAAGCGACAGGAGATGAACCGCAAACGTGTTGAACAAATTCCCTGCTGTCGCTTGACCGGACAATTCGACCAGAAACCGGGGCCCAAGAACCGAGATGACTACTTAAGGTCTTTCACGCCCTTCTTGCCGGCGACCGTTTTCTTCGGCCCCTTTCGAGTGCGAGCGTTGGTGCGAGTCCGCTGACCACGGACGGGCAGGCCACGACGATGCCGCATGCCACGGTAGCTACCGATATCCTTGAGTCGTGAAATATCCTGGGCAACCTGCCGACGCAACTGACCTTCGACAACGTAATCCTTGTCAAGGAGCGACGCCAGCCGCGCTAATTCGTCCTCGTGAAGATCGCGAGCGGTGCTCAGCGGATCAACGCCAGCCTTATGGCAGAGTTCGCGGGCAATCCGCTGGCCCACACCATACAGGTACTGAAGGGAGTAAATCGTCTTTTTTTCAGAGGGAATGTCGACGCCAAGCAGACGGGGCATATCAGAAATCCCGATGATCAGAGGGCCAATGAATCAGAGAAAACAAACACGGACGAAGCAACTGCTACGCCCGGAGTTCGGAAGCTTGAATCGGCAGGCGACATAGACGCCCTGCGAATCAAGAACAGACCGGACTCCAATCATGACTATCCCTGTCGCTGCTTGTGACGCGGGTCGGCACAGACGACCACCACGACGCCGCGGCGACGGACAATCTTGCACTTATCACACATACGGCGGACGCTGGCGCGAACCTTCATAGAAAAGCCCGTGGCGACGACCGACCACGCCTTCGACAGAAATGGGATGGGGAGAGAGTTTCAGAATATATGGCTCAACCCCGCCGGTTCACAAGGGGGGCTCTCTCAACAGCCAAAAAAACGCACGCCAGCCATTTCTGGCAGGGCATTGCCGGAGGGTGCGTGGTCAGGAAACCGAAAGCGTTTCCTGACAATCACGCTGCCGAGCCGACAACCTCGCCCTCCAAAGGGGGGGACGTCAGCACTACAGGACCGCGATCCGTGATCGCGACAGTGTGCTCAAAGTGGGCGCTGGGGAGACCATCGACCGTGGACTGGGTCCAGTGATCGGCCAGCACCCGCACCTTCTTGGTTCCCATGTTCACCATCGGCTCGACGGCAATGACGAGCCCGGGCTCGAGTTCGAAGTCGTGGTTTTTTCGAAAGGCGGGAGTGCAGAAGTTGGGAACCTGCGGATCTTCATGCATCTTGCGGCCGATTCCATGGCCAACGAAGTTCTCCACGACTGAAAAGCCGTGGTCGCGGACGAATTGTGCCATTTCCAGCGCCACGTCGCTCCAGCGATTGCGGGTCGCCATGAGCTGAATTGCCAGCGAGAGCACCCCGGACGTGCAGTCCAGCAATCGCTGCACATCGGGCTTCACGGCCCCTACCGGATGCGTGACGGCCGAATCTCCGCACCACCCGCCGACACTGCAGCCAGTGTCGATGCTGATGACGTCACCCGATCGCAGCGTGCGTGGCCCAGGGATGCCGTGCACTACCTCGTCGTTCACCGAGATGCAGCAGGCCGATGGAAACGGCACTTTCCCAGGCACGCCCTTGAACAGCGGGATCGCATGGTGTTCTAGGAGAAACCGCTCGACGGCCTGATCGATTTCCTGTGTTGTCGCGCCCGGGCGCACCATCGCGCCAGCAACCTGATGCGCTCCCCAGACAACCAAGCCGGCCCGGCGCATGAGGGCTATTTCTCGAGCAGAACGAAGATTCACCACGATTCACTCACCCACGAGTCATTGCCCTTGGAAAAATTGCTGCCGCCCACGCAAGCATCGCTCAAGGGCATCCGGTTCGCAACCAACCTCCGAACCCGAATCACCGCACGCCACAAACCGGCGTCAGTCAGACGGCCTCACGATTCAGAGTATACGCGGGGCCGCCACGCCACATCACCGCTTTCGGCCGGTTCTTTGAAACTGCTCCACGGCCACTTTCACTCGTTCGAAAATCTCCTCGGCGGTGCCCAGCCCATCGACACAGGCGAGTTTTCCCTGTCTTTCGTAATAATCGAGCAGAGGCGCCGTCTGTAATTCAAAGCTGACGATTCGCTTTGCGAAGATGCCGGGATCGTCGTCAGCCCGTTTTCTTGCGAGCATTCTGCGGATTAACTCGTCCCTTGGCACGGCCAACTCGATGACACCATCGACGCTCATGGCGTGCCGCTCGAGCAGGTCATCGAGCGTCTCGGCCTGCGGCAGAGTCCGTGGAAAACCGTCGAGCAAGCAGCCGTTTCGGCAGTCCCTTGCCTCCAAACGGCGGGTCACCATGCCCACAATCAACGCGTCCGGCACGAGCTGTCCCTGCTCCATGAAACGTGCCGCCTGCACGCCCTCGGGCGTGCCCGCACGGACAGAAGCCCTCAGCATCTCGCCGGTAGAGAGATGCGGCACCTTGAGCAACTCGATGAGCCGCTGGCACTGTGTGCCTTTTCCCGCCCCAGGGGGACCGATGAGAATGATCCGCATGGCGTGCCCGCATGAACGTGAGGCGGAAGCGGACCGCGACGGACCCGCTGGCCGGCGTGCGATGGTCAGGATTTTTCCAAAAGGCCTGTGTAATTCCGCATGACCAAGTGGCTATCGATCTTCTGAACGAGATCGAAAGCCACGCTCACGGCGATCAGGAGCCCGGTGCCACCGTAAAAGCTTGCAATCTGAGGAGGAATGCCGAGGGCACCACCCACGATCGTTGGAATCACGGCCACCAGGGCAAGAAATCCGGCGCCAACGTAGGTGATTCGCTCCATCACACGCTCGAGGTAGTCCGCAGTGCGCTTGCCAGGACGGTAGCCCGGGATAAACGCACCGAAGTTCTTGAGATTGTCGGCCATCTCCTTCGGATTGAAGGTGATCGCCGTCCAGAAGTAGCAGAAGAAATAGATCAACACGACGTACAGAACGTTGTAGAGAAACGATTGTCCGCGAGTGAACGAGTCGTGCAGGGCACCCAGCACCGTATTGCTCGGGTAGGCGTTATGCAGGTATTGGAAAAACATCTGCGGAAAAAGCAGGAGTGAGCTGGCGAAAATGATCGGCATGACGCCGGCCTGATTGACCCGCAGGGGGAGATACTGCCGGGTACCGCCGTAGACCCGACGGCCGCGCACGTGCTTCGCACTCTGCGTGGGAATCCGCCGCTGTCCTTGTGTCATGAACACCACTCCCGCCACGACTCCGACAAAAAGTGCTGCCAGTACCAACAGGGTTTCAACCCCCATCTTGCCGCCGCCGCCTCCCAATTCCCAGTTCGTGTCGCTGCCAAGCTGCACGAGGGCGCTGGGCATCGCTGCCAAAATGCCTGCCATGATCAGCAGGCTGATGCCGTTGCCGATACCAAACTCGTCGATCTGTTCGCCCAGCCACATCAGGAAGATCGTGCCGGCGGTCATGGTCATCACAGCCACGAACTGCCAGACGAGAGGCAGACGACCATCGACAAGAAAGCCGGGTTGAATCAGCGGCATATCACCGACGCGAGCAGAGGAGAGAAACGCCACGTAGGCCCAACTCTGCACAAGACAGATCAGAACGGTGGCATAGCGGGTGTACTCGTTGATCTTCTTACGGCCCGCCTCTCCCTCCTTCGACAATCGCTCGAGCGGCGGCCAGACCGTGGACAGCAGTTGAAAAATGATCGAGGCAGAGATGTAGGGCATGATCCCGAGGCCGAAAATCGTCGCCTGCGAAAGCTGGCTCGCGGAGAACACCGCCACCGTTCGCAAGAGGTCGCCGATCCCGCCAGTCTCTGCCGCAAAGGCGGACATCGCCTTTGGATCGACGATCGGCAACGGCACCTGCCAGCCCACGCGATAGATCGCCAGGAGCCCCAGAGTCAGCAGAATCTTCTGCCGTAATTCCGGGATCGTGAAGACGATACGCAACTTTTCAAGCACGGGACGGGCTCCTCAACCTCTGGGAATTCGGGCGTTTTTGGGCAGCACACGCGGCCGCGGCACGCCACCCTACCCTGCAGCTGGCTTTTTCCGCGATGCCGTTTTTGATTTTTGCTTGTTCTTGACCACTGGGGCAGGCCCCGCGATCTCCGTCACAGTACCCCCCACCGCCAGAATCTTCTCGCGGGCCTGGGCACTGAAACGATGGGCGGAGACGTTCAGCGACTTGGTGATCGTTCCATTCCCAAGGATCTTCAACTCGTCCCAGATGCCCTTGGCAAGGCCCACGGCCCGCAGGGTCTGCGGCGACACCTCGCTGCCGGCGGCAAACCGAACCTCAAGATCTTCGACGTTGACATCGGTAACGATGCGTCCGTGACTATTGTGAAAACCACGCTTGGGAATCCTCCGAATCAGGGGCGTGCCACCGCCCTCGAAGATCGCCGGAGCGCTCCAGCCTGCAAGCTGTCCCTGGCCTTTATTGCCTCGGCCGGCGGTTTTTCCACGGCCCGAGCCAGGACCACGGCCTACGCGGAGCCGCTTGTGGTTCTTGTGGACGCCCTTGTTCACATCGTTGATTTTCATGATCGCCTGTATTCCACTTTCAAAAACTTCACGCATCGGACATCCGGATTCTTCCGGGATGCTTCCGCCACACCTCAGGACAGCGACACGCCACGCAACCGCTCAACATCGGCCCGAGTCCTCAGTTGCTTGAGGGCGTCGAGCGTGGCCTTTACGAGGTTCACCGGGTTGGTCGACCCATGGGCCTTCGTCAGCACGTCCCGAATCCCTGCCGACTCGCAGACCGCGCGAACGGCTGCGCCGGCAATGATACCTGTGCCAGGGCTAGCGGGCAGCATAATCACCTTGGATGTCCCGCTGAATCCCTCGACTCGATGCGGGATGGACCCAGATTCAACTGGCACTTCGATGAGATTCTTCATGCCATCCTTGATGGCTTTTTCGACGGCGGGCGGCACCTCGTTTGCCTTGCCATAGCCGCAGCCCACCTTGCCACGGCCATTTCCTACCACAACAAGACCGGCAAAACTAAAACGCCGACCACCCTTGACCACGGTCGCGCAACGCCGAACCTTCACGACCTTTTCAGCAAACTCGCCGCCCCGGGACTCGCCACCTCGGGAGTCGCCGCCGCGACCACCGCGGGAGCCACTGCCGCGAGATCCACTGCTACGGGAATCGTTGCTGCGGGAATCTCTGTCTCTGCTGCCGCTGGTGGACACGTATGGCTCTCTCGGTTGGAAGACTTAAGTCTCAGAAAGATTGTTGCTGCAAAACCGGACTCAGAACTCGAGGCCGGCCTGACGGGCTGCATCGGCGAGTGCGGCGACCCGGCCGTGATACCGGAACTCACCGCGGTCGAAACACACCTTCTTGACACCTGCCGCCTGCGCGCGTTCGGCCACAGCACGACCGATCGCTGCAGCGGCATCCTTATTGCCACCAGAGGCGACAGCAGCACGGATCTGCTTGTCCATGGTGCTCGCGGATGCCAGCGTGCGGCCGGAAGCGTCGTCGATGATTTGCGCGTAGATGTGCTTATGGGCACGGAATACGGAAAGTCGGGGACGTTCGGCGGTGCCTCGAATGTATCGCCGCACACGATGGCGACGGCGGATCCGCTGGCGAAGAATTGTACGAGAGTGGTCCATGGCGGGTATCGCTAAGAATAAAAGGCTGAGATCTCAGTCGCAAACAAACACGGTAAATACAGTCGAGAGTCTTGAACAGTGGAGACGGTCTTGAACAGTGGAGACGGTCTTGAACAGTGGAGACGGTCTTGAACAGTGGAGACGGTCTTGAACTCCATGAATTACTTGGTCACGGCCTTGCCTGCCTTGCGGCGAACCTGCTCGGCCTCGTAGCGAATGCCCTTGCCCTTGTAAGGCTCCGGCTTCCTCAAGGCTCGAACTTCTGCAGCAAACTGGCCGACGAGCTGCTTGTCAATGCCCTTGATGCTGATGTGCGTTTGATCGGGACAGGCCACCGTGAGACCGGGCGGAATCGGCACCTGCAGCTCGTTAGCAAAACCGACCCGAAGCTGGAGCACACTTTTCTGAATGGCCGCCAGGTAACCGACGCCTACGATCTCAAGTTTCTTTTCGAATCCCTTGGAAACGCCCTCCACCATATTCGCGACGAGTGCGCGCGTCAGGCCGTGCAGGCTCCTTGAAACTCGGTCGTCCCTGGATCGCGTTACCAACAGAGCGCCCGTGGTCTTGTCGATCTCGACGCCGACCTCAGGATGCACGTGGTGCTCCAACTTGCCCAGTGGCCCTTCCACCGTCAGCGCGCTGGAGATCAGCGCGACTTTCACGCCCTTTGGAATCTGTACTGGTGCCTTGCCGATGCGGGACATCGCGACAAACCTTTCTTCTACTTACTTCTTGCTTGAATCTTCTGAGTCGATCCGTCGAATCACCAGAGCTCACAGAGCACTTCGCCGCCCAACTTTCTCTGCCTCGCCTCGCGATCACTCACTACGCCGCTCGAAGTCGAGAGGATCGAGATTCCGAGCCCACCGAGCACGGGACGCAAGAGAGTCGATCGGCTGTAGACCCTTCGGCCAGGCGAACTCACCCGCCGGATATGGCGGATCAGTCGTTCGCCGTTGGGGCCATACTTGAGTTCCAGCTGCAACTGCGATACGGGAGCGGACTCCACTTCCTTCCAGTCCCAGATGAACCCCTCTCGCTTTAAAACGTCTGCCACGCCGCGCTTTACCTTCGAACTCGGAAGCTCCACGGTAGCGCGTTCAACTCGCACCGCGTTGCGGATGCGAGTGAGCATGTCGGCGATGGGATCGGTCATCATGTCAGCGGAACCCTCGTGTGAAATCCTCAGACTTGGTCTCTGTCGAAGCCGGTACTGTTGTCTGCCCTAAAATGGCTACTGCTTAGGCGTGAGTTGATCGCGTCACCAACTGGCCTTGCGAACACCTGGAATGAGGCCCTGGTCGGCGAGTTTTCTAAAACAGATGCGACACGTGCCAAACTTCCTGTACACGGCGCGAGGCCTGCCGCACAGCATGCAGCGATTGACCTGACGGGTGGAGAACTTCGGCGGCCGTTTGGCCATCGCGATCTTTGATTTACTTGCCATATGTGTTTTTGAATGTGTCTCAACCAGTCCCAGGCCCAGTCTCAATGCCGACACCGCTACGCCGCGGCGCCGCCATCCTCTACGTCCTTCTTGAGCGGCATTCCCATCGCAAGCAGAAATTGCCGTGCCTCGTCGTCAGTCTTTGCAGTGGTCACCATCGTGATGTGCATCCCCTGAGGACGCGTGTAGCGATCCGGATTGATTTCCGGAAATACCATCTGTTCCGAGAGGCCGAGGCTGTAGTTGCCATGTCCGTCAAAGGCCGTGTTTGAAAGGCCTCGGAAGTCACGCACTCGCGGCAGAGCCAGCGAAACCAGGCGATCGAAAAATTCGTACATTCGCTTGCCTCGAAGCGTGACCTTGCAGCCAATCGGCAGATTCTCTCGCAGCTTGAATCCCGAAACGGCCACCTTCGAGAGCGTTGCTATGGGCTTCTGGCCGGTCACCTGCGTCATCGCACCGATAGCTTCTTCGAGAAACTTCTTTTCGGTCACGGCCACGCCAACGCCCATGTTCACCACAATCTTAACGAGTTTGGGGAGCGCGTGTGGATTGGACCGAGCCAGAGACTCCGCAAGTTGCGGGCGCACGATGGTCAGATAATGCTCCAACATTCGCGGCGTGCTGGCAGGAGCCGGCACGGGCTTCGTTGACTCGGTCACTTTTGTCTTCTTTGCCATCGAAACGATCCTTGAGATTCGTCTGCTGAAAGTCCTAAACCTGTTCCCTGCCTACAACCATTCGCCTCTGCTATGTGCTCTGAGCCTTCGAACGGGCGGGCTTGATCACGCCGATATCGACACCACACTTCTTGCAGTACCTCGCCTTCGAGCCGTCGGCACTGATCCGCAGTCCAATGCGAGTGGACTTACTGCATGCCCCGCAGACGATGAGCACGTTTGAAACGTTAATGGGCATCTCACGACTGAGCCGTCCACCCTGTGGGTTTTTCTGACTCCGCTTCATATGGCGGTAGACAAGATTAACCCCTTCTACAAGAACTTTGCCGGCGTCCGGCTGAACGGAGAGGACCTTCGCACGCGTGCCACGCGCGTTACCGGTCTTCACCTCCACAAGATCTCCCGTATGAATCAACATCACACCACCTCGCTCGCCAAGCTGACGATCTTCATGAAATTGCAGTCACGGAGTTCACGGGCCACCGCTCCGAAGATGCGGGTTCCCTTTGGATTTTTATCGTTGTCAATGATCACGCAGGCGTTCGTGTCGAAGCGAACATAGCTTCCGTCGCTGCGGCGTGTTGGCCTCTTGCAGCGTACAATCACCGCTTTGACCACGGCCTTCTTCTTTACTTCGCTGCCCGCGATCACGCTCTTCACGCTGCATACAATGATGTCACCAAGCCCGGCGGTGCGTTTCTTGCTGCCGCCCAACACCTTGAAGCACATCACTTCCTTGGCGCCTGTATTGTCGGCCACGACCAGCCGAGACTGCATTTGGATCATGGTGTGCGTCCTTCCGTGACACGTGCGGTCTGGGCTCCCCGATCAGCGACTCCGCTCACGGCAGCCGCTTCGGCCTTTACTGCGGTCTCGCGAAGTTGTGTTGCCCTGGCGCCACTCCGCAGGGAGGCCACGTCCACCGCGGTGCTCTTCGTCACCACGCGGACAAGTTCCCAACGCTTCAGACGGCTGCGCGGCCGGCACTCAATGATCTCCACGAGATCACCGATCCCGGATTCCTCCGTCTCGTCATGCACGTGGCAGACCGTTCGACGATGGAGAATCCTGCCGTATTTCGGGTGCCTAACAACACGCGGGATCTCGACCCGCCGCGTTTTGCTCGCGGCGGCGCTCGTGACCGTTCCTGTTTCGACTCGCTTGGGCATCTTCAATAGTTCCTGACGGAATAACCTGTGAGTTCGTTGATTCGACCTGTCTGTCGCCTAGGTGCCGCTTTTATTCCGCTTGCGAACCTGCCGCTTGGAAGAAGTGCCTTCCTTGCCGGCAGCGCGGAGCTTGCCACGGCCACTCGCTCGCGGCTTCTTAGCGTGCTTCTCGTGCTGCGGAGTCTCTTCTTCGGGCTTAAGCGGACCGATCGGGGCATGGACGCCACCCTTTAATAGACCCCGCTGGGTCAGAATCGTCTGGCACCTGGCGATCGTGTGCCTGTGCTTACGCTTCTCTGACGGCGAGGCCAGTTTTTCAGTCTGTCCCTGGATCCGCAGGCGGAACAGCGATTCCGCAGCGTCCTTCCAGACGAGCCGAATCTGCTCTTCGCCCATGTCTCTCAGTTCTCGTACGTTCGTCATATCCGTTGATTCTTTCCTCGAGCACTCACAAAATCCTGCGCAATCAACACCCGAGCGGGGCTTACATCAGCCGCCGCTTCACAAACCGAACCCTCAGGGGCATCTTGTGCGCCAAACGGCACAGGCACATCTTGGCGGCTTCTTCGGTCACGCCACTAATTTCATACAGGATCATTCCGGGCTTAATCACAGCTGCCCAAAACTCAGGCTCTCCCTTGCCTTTACCCATGCGGGTTTCCAGCGGGATCGACGTAATTGATTTATGGGGAAACACACGAACGAATAGCCTGCCCTCCGTACGGAGGTACTGTTGAGCCGCGACGCGACCAGCCTCAATCGTGGCCGCCGCAAGCCATCCCGGCTGCTCGGCCTGAAGGCCGAAGTCACCGAAGACAACGCGGTTGCCGCGTGAAGCGTCACCTCTTATACGACCTCTTTGGCTTTTTCGGTGCTTGACCCTCTTGGGCATCAGCGCCATCACCACTCTCCTCGTACATACCTTGGTTGACCCACACCTGCACTCCAATATGACCCTGCGCCGTGGGGGCCTCGCAGAATCCGTAATCGATTTTAGCCCGGAGCGTTGAGAGCGGCATCGAGCCGGCGATCGCCTTCTCGCACCGAGACATCTCCGCACCGCCCAGCCGACCCGCCAACTGAATCTTTACGCCTTTCGCGCCCGCATCCATCGTTGTATCGAGGGCGCGCTTGAGCGTCCGCCGGAAAGCCGCTCGCTTCGTGAGCTGATCAGCGATATCCTCGGCGATTAACTGAGCCATGATTTCGGGACGACTGACCTCCTCGACCTTGAGATTCACCCTCCGGCCAAGCAACTCCTGAAGCTCCTCCTGAAGTCGATCGGCCTCCTGCCCCTTGCGGCCAAGAATGACGCCAGGCCGCGCGGAGTGAACGATTATCTTGACCTCGTCCCGCGTACGCTCGATTTCAACCTTTGGAATTGCGGCAGCGCGATGCTTTGTCTTGAGATATCGCCGCACCTTGAAGTCCTCGAGCAATAAGCCTCGAAAATCCTTCTTGGCGGCATACCAGCGGCTCTTCCATGGCTCGGTGATACCGGTCCGAAACCCGATTGGATTGACTTTTTGGCCCATCTGAATCGCCCTGTTGTGTATCGCCCGCTACGACGCGGCCCGTTGACTATGGCTTGAAATGCGTTTCAAAACTATTCCGCAGACTCGACGAACGTGGTGTCCAGCGACACCTTGATATGAGACATTCGCTTCTTAATCCCAAAGGCCATTCCTCGGGCCCGGGGACGGATCCGCTTGATCATCGGCCCACCATCGATGCGGGCATCCACAACGACAAGATCGTCGAGGGCGGGTGCCTGCTTGTGTTCGGCGTTGCCGAGTGCGCTCTTGATAACCTTCTCGAGCATCCGCGCGCCGCGATGCGGCTGAAAGCGGAGGATATCGAGTGCCTCATCAGCAAATTTGCCCCGCACGAGATTGGCCAAGGCACGAACCTTGCGAGGACTGATGTGAGCGTATTTATGAATGGCTGTGTATGGCATAAATCACCTTTGGCGATCCTATTTCACTTGCCGGACGGCGACGAGCTTGGGGCTTCTTTTACCTTGCCGCCGTGTCCACGGAACGTCCGCGTCGGGGAAAACTCGCCGAGCTTATGACCGACCATATCCTCGGTAACAAAGACCTTGAGGTGCTGCTTGCCGTTATGAACCATGAACGTCAAACCGATGAACTCCGGCACGATCGTGCAGGCGCGGGACCAAGTCTTAATCGGATCACGCCTACCCGAAGAGAGCTGAGCCTCCACCTTCGTGTACACGCGAGGATCGATATAGGGGCCCTTTTTTGCACTACGACCCATGGTTACTGTTTTCCATCGTGATGATTGTTGTTCTGGTGGGCCTGGTTTCCCAGGCTTCTACCGCCCTCTAACTACCTGATTTTCAACTGCCCATAGCGACGGCTCTTACGACGCCGAACGATCGCCGAACCCGACGGCTTCCGAGGCTTTCTCGTGCCACCGCCCTTGGCGCTCTTGCCAGTCGGACTGACAGGGTGCCGTCCGCCCTTGGTTCGACCTTCGCCACCGCCGTGCGGATGATCGACAGGATTCATTGCCGTGCCTCGCACGGTTGGACGGACGCCCATCCAACGATTGCGGCCGGCCTTCCCGAGCACGACGTTCATGTGCTCCGAGTTTCCGATCGCCCCGATGGTGGCACGGCATGCGGCCGGAACACGCCGAATTTCCCCGGAAGGCAACGTGATCTGCGCCCACTGCGCCTCGCGAGCAACCAACACGGCAGACGTTCCGGCAGAACGACAAAGACGGCCGCCGCGACCTGCCTGGAGCTCCACGTTATGAATCTGCATTCCCAGCGGAATCGCCGACATCGGCAAACAGTTTCCGACTTCGGGCGGCGCGGTTTCTCCACTCTGCACAGAAGCGCCAGCCTTCAGCCCCTCGGGGGCGAGGATAAAACGCTTCTCGCCATCGGCGTACTGGACCAACGCGATTCGACAGGTGCGATTTGGGTCGTACTGGATCGACTCCACCTTGCCTGGGATACCGTCTTTGTTCCGGCGGAAATCGATCAGCCGGTAGTGCTGCATATGCCCGCCGCCACGGTGGCGCGAGGTGATCTTGCCCTGATTGTTCCGGCCGCCTGTCTTAATCTTTCGCACGCGAAGATGCTTCGGAGCCTCAGCTCCGGGCGTCAGTTCGGCGAAGTCAGACACGCTCGCGTTACGGCGGCCAGGACTCGTCGGGTTGTAGGTTCGAATACCCATGGGAGTACGATTACTTTCAGAACAGATTGATTTTGAAATCAGGCTTGAGCGTGACGACGGCCTTCTTCCAGGCCTTGGTGCTGGTTCGACGTGTCCGACTGCGACGCGCCTTACCGATGCGATTTGCAACGGCGACCTTCTCGACCTTGACATTGAAGAGCTCTTCAATGGCACGACGGATGTCAGTTTTGTTGGCAGCAGTGACAACCTGGAACGTGTACGCGTTGTGCCGCGTGGCACGATGCATGCCCTTCTCCGTCACCAGCGGCCGAACGATCACGTGATAGGGCGAAAGCCCTGGCGTGAATGCTGGAGCGGGAGGCTGTGGGACTGCCATGATTTATTTCTCCTTCTTTGCGGCGGGCTTTGCGCGCTTGCGGCCCACGGCTAGCTTCGACACGACCGGCTTCGATTCGATTGCCGCCGCCCTCGCAGCGGCCGACTTCGACGCCGCCGTCCGCCGACCAACCCCCCTGGCAACACTGAGCCCGGCAGCCTTGGCCGCCACCACTTTCGCGACCGTGGCACGAAATGCATCGATCGCCGCGGTGGTCATCAACAACGCCCTAGGCTGGAGGATCGTCCACGCATTGAGATCAGCAACCGGGGCCACCGACACGCCCTCAATGTTTCGGGCGCTCTTCCAGAGCATCTCGTTATGCTTTTCCGGAGTGACAAGCACGGTTTTCTCGGCGATCCCCAGTGCCTTCAGAAGCTTCGCCACGGTAGCAGTCTTTGGAACGGCGAGATCGAGGCCGTCGACAAGCTTCACCTCGTCGTCCGCCAGTCTTGCAGCAAGCGCCATCCGAGTCGCCGCACGCAGCGCCTTCTTCGGCATCCGCCAGCCGAAATCCCGAGGACGTTTTGCGAAAATCCTACCACCGCCACGACGAGTGCCGCTGCGACGAGAACCTGCACGGGCATTGCCCGTGCCCTTCTGGCGATAAAGTTTCTTTGTCGAACCAGCTACTTCGCCCCGAGACTTTGTTCGGAACGTTCCCTGACGCTGATTGGCCTGATACATCACGACAGCGTCGTGCAGGAGCTGTTTATTGACAGTCGGAGCCAATTCGGCAGGGTCGATCTCATACGAGCCAACCTGCTTGCCCGACATGTCGTAGACGGCAAGATTCATTTGCCACCAGCCTTCTTCTTGGCGCCACCGGTCGGAGCCGGCCCACTGCGACGCTTGACTTTATTCGTCTGCCGGACGACCACGTAACCGCCATTGGGGCCAGGTACGGCGCCACGAATGAGCAGCAGATTATTTTCGACATCGATCCGCACCAGCCGCACGTTTCGCATGGTGGACCGCTCGTTGCCGAAGCGACCCGCCATACGCTTGCCCTTGAAAACGCGGCCGGGAGACGTGTTCATCCCCGTACCACCCTGATGGCGGTGCACCTTCTTAACGCCGTGAGAGGCACGCTGGCCACTAAAGCCATGCCTCTTCATCACGCCGGCGGTACCGCGGCCCTTTGATGTGCCCACGACATCGACCGAATCGACGCCCTCAAAGACGCCTACCGTGAGCAAATGGCCGACCTCAATGTCCGCGTAAACTCCGCGGAGTTCGCGAACAAAACGCTTGGGCTCACAGTCGGCCTTGGGGACGGGAACGACACCAGCCTCGGCCGCACGCCGCGAACGGCTGCTCTCAAGCTTGGCAACATGGCCGCGAACCGACCGACTGGCCAGCCGGCGGGGCTTGTCGAGATAGCCAATCTGAACGGCGTCGTATCCGTCCCGCTCAATCGACCGCACCTGCGTCACCGGACACGGACCGGCTTGGATCACGGTCACCGGTATAACAGTTCCGTTGGCATCAAAAACCTGAGTCATCCCGATCTTGCGACCGAGCAGACCCTTGCGCCCTGCCTTTACGACACCGGCCACAGAACCTGCGTTTGTTTCTTCAGCCATATGCATCGCCGTCGAGAAAGCATCCGTGCGTGCGACTGCATTGCTGCAGCGGCACCGATCCTATCTCGCGATCACGCTCGAAGTCGCTGGCTGCAGGAGCACCCGGGCAATCGTGCCCCGAGCCTTACCTACAACGCCTTCCAAGCATGCCGTGTCGTGCGCTCCTCAGGAGTTATGAACGTGTAATTTTAAAACGCTGTCTGAACACATCGAACAAGGAAGCCTGTCGAACCAACATCAGCCTTCCAACAGAGAACTTACCTTCACAAACGCCGACCGAAGCCGGGACTGACGCGAAACTATCGGGACGACGCCTTGATCTTGATATCGACACCAGCCGGGAGGCTCAGCTTGTTGAGCGCTTCGATCGTCTTGGCCGTTGCCTGAACGATGTCGATCACTCGCTTGTGCGTACGAATCTCGTACTGCTGCCTTGCCTTCTTGTCGACGTGCGGACTGGAGAGGACGGTGTATCGCTCAATTCGGGTAGGGAGCGGGATCGGGCCGTGCACCTCCGAATTAGTCCGCTTCGCTGTGTCGACGATTTCGGCAGCGCTCTGATCAAGCACGGCGTGATCGTACGCCTCCATGCGAATGCGGATGATTTCTTGTGTCGGACCGGCCACGGAAAAACTCCAGAAAATGAAACCCGAACAGAAACCTCGGGACAACCCGAACCAAACCGTAACAAAATAGTCCGAATAAACGAGTCAATCAGTGCGAATCTGCGGCCGGCTCAATCGCAAGCCCACCGAGGCGATGGCGCCCGGCAGGATTGAAAAAGCCTCGGTGCAGGCTTTTTTATGCGACTTTTTGAGAGCGTTGCGAAGGGTTTCCCAGGCGTCCACCAGACCGCTCGTGGAGCAGCATTTGGACGAAACTGAGGCATCTTCAAACGCTCTCCAGCAGCCGTAGTGCGGCCGCGGAAGTCGTTGCGGATGAAGCAAGGAATCTAAGGGCGACCCCGGCTCATGTCAACACGCTGCAATTCTGCGGCAAATAGCCTGCATGAGCATTCAAAAATTGGCCGAAACGTCAACGGATTGCGACATCCGAGAGCCCTCGGCGAGCAACATCTCTGCAGATGAGCCGTTGAGCCCTGTAATTCCAGCTCGAGGCTGCAACCAAAGCCCCCCTCCCGAAGGGCGTGATCCGGGCGGCGGCCACCAGCGGATTCCCTACCGTGGGCTGTAGATTTTCGGCCCAAAGTGTAGCCTGATGGCTCCGACCGTCCTCGAAGGCCGAAAAGGGACCGCCCTTGAAGCCGGCCATCGACGCTGCACCTCATTTCAGTGGATTCCAAGGGTCACTATGAAAGCACTGCTCCTTTCCTCGCCGGGTAATCTCGCCATCGCCGACATCGACACGCCTCAGCCAGCCCCCGGTGAGGTGAGGATCGTCGTCGCGGCGTGTGGCATCTGCGGCAGCGACGTGCACGGATTCACTGGCGAAACCGGCCGTCGGATTCCCCCTCTGGTGATGGGGCACGAGGCCGCGGGCACAATCGACGCCCTGGGCGAGGGCGTTACCGACATACCAATCGGCACACGGGTCGCGATCGACTCCACCATTTTTTGCGGCGATTGCGGCCACTGCCACGCCGGCCGGGAGAATCTCTGCACCCGCCGGGAAGTGCTGGGGGTGTCGTGCGGCACGTACCGTCGGCACGGCTGTTTCGCAGAATACGTCGTCGTTCCACGCCGTGTGGTCTATCCGATTCCGGACGCGGTCGATTTCGTGTCGGCGGCTCTGCTCGAACCACTCACGATTGCGTTGCATGCCGTGCGGCTGGGGAAGGTAGGCCCGGCGACACGCTCAGCTGTCGTTGTCGGCTGCGGAACGATCGGACTGGCCGTAACGGCGGTGCTGAAGGCCTACGGCGTGCCGCGGATCGCGGCCATCGACATCGACGAAAGCCGCCTTGTCCAGGCCGTCAGACTGGGCGCCACCGACACGTTCGCGGCCGGCGACGGCGATGCCGGCCAGCGCGCCGCCGCGTGGGGCACCTCCTCGCCCGACACCGACGGTGCCGATGTCGTGATCGAAGCAGTCGGCTCCACCGCTGCCGTTCAGACGGCCATCGGTTCGGCCACCCGCGGGGGCACGGTCGTTCTGGTAGGCAACGTGTCGCCCACGATCGAACTGCCGCTCCAGGCCGTCGTCACACGGCAGATTCGCCTGCAGGGCTCATGCGGCTCGGCGGGCTGCTATTCCGAGGCGATTCGACTCGTGGCCGAGGGCCGGGTCGACCTGTCAGGCTTCGTCAGCCGCGTGGCCCCCCTCGCCGCCGGCCCGGAGTGGTTCGGCCGGCTCCGGGCCCGCGAGCCTGGACTCGTGAAGGTCGTGCTCGATCCATCCGTTCAATGCCGCTAAAATTTCCCCTGCAGGATCAAACGAGGATGAGCGATCGGTCCCCCGATAGCGGCTCCAGTCTCTTCGACCTCACTGGCCGAACGGCCCTCGTGACCGGCGCAAGCCGCGGCCTCGGCCTGCAGATGGCCCGGGCACTCGGGCGGGCCGGCGCTGATCTGATCATCACGGCCCGATCTGTCGCCGCCTTGGTCGAGCCACAGCGTGAGCTTGAATCGTTGGGGCGTCGGGTCGTTCCCATGGCACTCGACCTGCGTGACGAAACGAGCATCCGCGACGCGGCCGAAACGGCTGAGACTGCCTGCGGGACGATCGATATTCTCGTCAACAACGCTGGCTGCAACGTGCGAAAACCGTCGCTCGACATCACGTGGGACGACTGGAACACCGTGCTCGACACCAACCTCCGAGGCACCTTCTTCATGGCGCAGGCCATCGCCCGGCAGATGGTGCCGCGGCGACGCGGACGGATCATCAACATCGGCAGTTTGACGAGCGTGTTTGGCTATGCGGGCCTCGCTCCCTACTGTGCCAGCCGCGGCGGCGTGAAGCAGCTCACCATGAGCATGGCGGATGAGTTCGGTCCGTACGGAATCACCGTGAACTGCCTCGCGCCGGGCTGGTTTCGCACGGCCCAGAACGATGTGCTCTACCGCGACGAAGAATGGCTCGCCTACATCACAGAACGGATTCCACTCCGTCGGCCGGGCCGGGCCGACGACCTCGACGGCGCCGTCGTGTTCCTGGCCTCCGACGCCAGCAGTTACATCAGCGGCCAGACACTGCTCGTGGACGGCGGCATGTCGACGGGCGCGACCAGGGCGCTGCCAAAACCCCGCCCGTAGCCTCGGCTTTTGCAGTTTACACAGCCATAGCGACAGCGTTTTCCAGCAGTCTGATCAGCTTTCTGGAACCGTGTTCGCTGGGTGCCATCGCGAAAATGTGCTGCCGTACACTGGCCTGCCGCAGTGTGATGAGCATGTCCAGGAAGGATGGGTCCGAAAAGAGCTGCGTCCCAAGCCTTTTGTGGGTGCAAGTTTTCCCATGTGGGTGCAAGTTTTCCCATGTGGGTGCAAGTTTTCCCATGTGGGTGCGAGTTTTCCCATGTGGGTGCGAGTTTTCAACTTGCACTTGCCTTCGACAAGATGAAATCTTGTCGCCACAAGAGACACCGGCATCTGACCCTCAACTAGTTCCAAGCCAGAGGTTTTTTGAATTGTGGGTGCGAGTTTTCAACTTGCACTTGCCTTCGACACGATGAAATCTTGTCGCCACAAGAGACACCGGCATCTGACCCTCAACTAGTTCCAAGCCAGAGGTTTTTTGAATTGTGGGTGCGAGTTTTCAACTTGCAC
>Ga0209829_10000878_pt1 | contig 25843 bp, 12 predicted proteins | sample C_140205_EF_Meta_FD_187311 | JGI IMG/M metagenome (GOLD analysis project Ga0209829, IMG submission 187311) | Freshwater microbial communities from Lake Croche, Canada to study carbon cycling - C_140205_EF_MetaG (SPAdes) (version 2) | ecosystem: Environmental > Aquatic > Freshwater > Lake... | reverse complement strand
ATACCAATACTTATAATTAGTTGCATTTAAGGATATAATATCAGTTAATCCATCACCATTTAAATCATCAGTTACATAATCAAATTGATTAATGCCATTATTGGTATTTGGTTTATAATTTGGAATATTAGTATAAAATGGGAGATTTATTAAAGCATTTTTATTGAACTTCCCTTTTCCTTGATTTAACAGAATCCTTTGGTGCTTTTTAGAAGTTGAGTCTTCCGTACCTCCAACAAACAAGTCTGGCAACCCATCTCCATTTACATCTGCAAAATGAGCTGCATAAACATCACCTGCACCCTCTGGAACTACTTCCCCAAAACCATTGTTAGAATTATAATTAACAGTATCACTTGAAAAATGCGCAAAATTTTCATTAGTAAAATATGGGTAATTTGGTGTACCCCAAAATATATAAGTATGTGATCCGGTTGGAACTACTAAATCAGGAAATCCGTCACCATTTATATCGGCAGCATCTCCTTTTTCGTGACCATTATTATTATATAAAAAATCTGGCTCCAAAGTTAATTTAACTAAATCGTAGCCTCCTTTCCCATCACTTAAACAAAGCATTATTGGTCCTGGATGTAGTGTTGGGTAACCCTCATCAGGACCACCTTGGATTATTAAATCAACATAACTATCGCCATTTAAATATATTGGAGTAACCTTTGCAGGATTTCCAATAAAATTTGTTTTATCATTAATCAAATTTTTTTCATCGTATCTTTTAGTTGTGGGGTTCCAAATTAGAAAACTCAAGTTTGCCTTTTTGCCTCCAAATGCAGCACCTGCATTAAAAACATCAATATATCCATCATTGTTAAAATCCCCATTACAAATTCCAGTTGAAAAAACACAATAAGCGTCCCCCTGTGGAGGTGCAAAAACTTCATAGTTTTTTTGGAAAAAAGCTACTATTATGTCACTAAAAACTCCTGTATTAAGCCAATAGGACTTCCCAAAATCAGATTTTCTAGACAAATTTAATGCGGCAGTATCTACCTTATACCCTTTAAATGAATCAATAAAATTCGTTACCAAATGTCTTTATATTTTGGGTATAAGCATTTAAAGAAAATAGAATACCCAAAGCAAAGATTACTCTTTTCATAGTTTAAGTTTTAACCTATCCTTTGGGGGTATTGTGAAGTTAAATAATCTGTAGCAGATTCCGTAGCTACTAACCCCTATTTAACTCCATTTGGGGTTGTTATAGCAAGAAAAGTATAATTATAACTCCTTTATATCTGATGAATTAGATGGTTTGAGAGGAGTTTGAGTTAAGTGAGAACTCACCGTCCGGTCCGCAAAAGCCCTTCACTTTTAATGAGTTAAGGGCTTTTTTATTGAAAATTGCTACAAACGCTTAGCCTTTCTTTGAAGCATTGGCTTTCATTTTATTAAACCATTCTAATTGTTCTTTCATAGCAACTACCCTATCAACTGGTTCAGTCCTCGCTTCCATTAGTATCCATCCTTGGTATTCCATCTTTGTAAACAAATCAAAAAGCTGTTGATAGGGATAAGTTCCATCATTGAGTTCGCGAACATGAACCGTATCACCAAACCATTTCTTTACACTGTTAAAATTGGGTTCAAGCCCGGGTGGTAAGAGGTCTTGTTCATTACAATTCCAGCACATTTTAACATTGGATTCTGTAACCTGATCAAAAATTGCCTTCATATTAGGGATTTCCTGGGTAAGATTACCATGCACTTCTACCCTAACTATCAAACCAAAATCCTGTGCAAATTTTCCACATTCATTAAAGGAAGCAGCAATTTGTGCAATTGTTTTTTCTTTGGATACTTCGGGGGGAAGAAAATTTGGTTTTACCTTAATACCACTAGCACCAATATCCTTACAAAGTTTTATATATTCCTTTGTCTGGTCAATATTTTGTCGAACAACAATAGGATCAGTACTATGGTATTCAAAATTGGAACCGTACCCTATACACTCAACACTGCTATCTTTAAAACGTTTGTTCACTTCCTTTCTTTGCAAAGCAGTCAAATTAGTTTCTACCTTATGTGCATGTTGCACTCTTAATTCAACGCCGTGATAACCTGCTTTTTCGCAATTGGCAATTAAGGTAGGTAAGTCCCAGTCTCTTCCCCATTGATAAGTAACCATCCCCAGCCGCATACCAGTTGATTTTGCAATTGAAAAATCGGGCAAATTGCCTAGGCTAGTGAGTGCAAGTCCTGCCCCTATTCCATTTTGAATAAAGTGGCGTCTGGATAAATTATTTTTCATACGATTTGTGATGATTATTGAATTAATAAGTAAATCTGATGATTAAGATTATCTTCCTACCGCAGGTATTACAGGTAAACTTTCATTGCCTGTTTCATTAACAGCTTGTACTGCAAAGAAATAATTGTCCTTGCTATAAGGAAGGTTCATTTCTAAATTTTCTGTATACAATTTCTTTTGCCAAACTGGACTTGTAGTTTCTCTCATTAATATATAATACCCCTTTACATTGCCTGTTTTAGGTGCTTTCCAATACAAATAAGTTGAATTGGTTAATTTTTTAACGTCAATCTTTACTTCCTCTGGCACTGCGGGCGCTTTTGCCAAATTGGCTAAGTTAGCTAAATTGATACCTGCATTTTTTCTGAGGTATTCAAAATCGATATGTTCTGGCACATCACCATAGTTAATGCCTTTTTCTACCCGAATGTCTTGGTGTTGACGTGTATAGTTTTCATTCATTTCTGTAAACCTCACTGCTGCAAATCCATTTTCTACAAAAGCACTATGATCGCCCCCTCTTAAAAAACGATCGTTACGATAAATCATCATTACTTGTAAATTTTCAACATAACGCTCTCCCACTTCTTTGATATAACGTGCCAATTGTCTTGATCTTCCATCATTCTCTAAACCTAAGTTTCTAATTTGTGTGGCTACTTTACCCGTGTCTGTCACAGATAAGCCTTCACTAAAAACACGCACACGTGTATTGTCAATGATATTGGTTTCATTACTATTGTTACTTCCCATAATATCATTGTTCAAGACTGCTTCTATTTTCCAATTTTCTTTTTTGGCTTTATTGGCCATAAAATAAGCACCTAACAAACCTTGCTCCTCTCCACTCACTGTTACAAAAATAATTGTTGCAGGAAAACTATGCTTGCTCATTACTCTAGCACATTCCATCACAGCAACAGTTCCACTTCCATCATCATTGGCACCAGGTGCATCTCCCACACTATCCATTTCGTTAGAACGTCTATTGTCTAAATGACCACTAATAATAAATACTCTTTTATCATTGGGGTCAGTACCTTTTAAAGTAGCCACAACATTGCCTAAAATAATGGGTCTGTTCACCCTTTTGCCATCTGCTTTGTAAGTAATGGTATCAATAAAAGCTGTTAATCTTCCCTTGCTTGACTTTGCATATTCATTGAACCTGCTTAATATCCAAGCTCTTGTTGCTCCAATACCTCTAGTCATACTAGATTGATTGCTTAAAGTTGCCCTGGTTCCGAAGTCCACTAACTTATACATATTCTGCTTCAAACTATCTATACTTATTTCTTTTACCATGGCATCAATTTCAACATCTCTTTTCATGATTTGTTGTGAAAAAAGATTTGTCGCAATAGCTATCATTCCAATAAATAGCAACCCTATTTTTTTTGTTGACTGTTTTATTTTTAAACTATTTTTCATACCGTTTATTTTTAAAGTTAGATGGTAAAGTTAATTAATATATAGATATGGAAAGTCTAGGTTCCTCTTTTTAATGCAATCGCAGGTAAAATAAAAAGAGGCGCTTATTGCTAAGCACCTCTTTTTCGTATTTTGAACCAAATTTTAATTAAACTTCAAGTTTACTTGGTATCATAAATGACATGTTCCATCAAAATTTTACCATCTCTAATTCCAAATGATACGAATGTTAAAGTTCTTTTAGCAACACCCGCTTTTGATTTGCTTTTAAAGGTTATCCAAGCATGTCCCCACTTAGTTTTTCCATTTTCTAAAGTAACCACTTCTAAATTAGGTTCACCAGAATCTATATTGCCATCAAGCGTCTCTCTTTGCTTTTTAAAATTAGCAATTCTATCTGCCATAGTAGAAGCCACCGTATCTGCATTGTAATAAGATTTAGCGGTATCGCTAAAATAAGAAGCAAATGTAGCCCAATCACCATTGCTGTATGCGGTAATTACTTTTTTCATTAAGTCGATTTCTGCCCCTTCTCTTACACAACTTGATTTAACAGTAGCTGTTTCAGCAGTTGCTGGCTTCTCATTGGTAGTAGTACAAGAGAATAAAGTAGCAGATAAAAATGCGATTACAATTGTTTTTTTCATTGGTTATTTTTTATTTATTAAAAATGATGTGTTTCTTTTTAAAATTAGGTGATTATTTTACAATATATACTTGATCAATTCTAACATTGGTAGACAATGGACTTGTAATTTTATTTAAAGCTTGCCACTCCTTATTGTTATTGGTAATTTGCTCTTGTCTTGCTTTTCTGTGTGTATAATAAGCGATGTCGCTTTCATCAGGTTCAATGGTCATATAGGTATTGGTACTGTAACCATATCTTGCTTTGAAAACAAAGAAAGGTGTTGTAATGCCTAATTTAATAGCCAAGGCACTTCTTTTTGTTTGCGCATCTTCAAACTCATCTGCTTTATCAAAAGGAACAGTAAAGATGGTAATTCTTCTAAATGCATATTTTTCTGCAATAAAATCTTTGGGTGTTTGACTCATCTCAGCCATTCTGTACCAAATAGATCTAACAATGGGTGCATTGGCATTGGCTGAATCAGATTCATATACTCCTGGATTTTCTTTACTTGCTTTTTTATATATTTCCATTCCTTGATCCAAAAAAGCACCTAAATTTTCGGTAAGGGTCATCACATAGGTCCTTCCTGATTCACCTCTATGAGCATATCTTGATCCAACTACCTCTTTGCCTATTTTCAAGATCGAAGCATTCATTTTTAACTGATTGGCCGCAAACACTGAACCAGATTTAACGCTAGATTCTTGCATTGCCAAATAAGAAATTGGAGATGGTGTTTGAGCTAAAATTTGAGAAGCACTCATTAGAAGGACTGCTAATGAGAAAATGATTTTTTTCATATTATACTTTTTAATGAAGATTAAAAATAGGGAATTACTTTTAAAAAGAGAGCAACATATAAGCTAATTTACAAAATGTTAATATAATCTCATTACAGGGAAAAACACCCAATGATTCTAAAAAGTAGCATATGGGGCATAAGTTCGTTAAAAATGGCAATTAAGATCCTATTTAAATAGAATAGAATGAATATATCTATTTGTATTTCAATTAGTTAGCTGTATTTAGAAATTCATGCCTCCGCGCACTCAACAATCCTCCTTTTTTTCCCATTTTTTAAGAAAAATGAAATAGTTTAGAACATAGATAATTGCCTAAAAATCTTCTATTTAAATAAAATCAAACCTTATGAATCCGTTTAAAAAAGCAAGCACCATTGCAGCCCTATTTTTGTCATTCAGCTATATTGCTGTTGCGCAAGAAAATAGCAAAGAAGCAGCGCCCATTCCTAAAGAGGAAAAATCAGTAACACATCATTCCGTGGTCATTGATGGTAAAACCATTAATTATACTGCCACCGCTGGTGCCTTAATTGTAAGAAACAATATTGACGAACCAGTTGCCTTTTATGGTTATACTTATTATAGTAAAGAGGGTGTAACAGAGGTCACAAAACGTCCTATCACTTTCTCATTTAATGGTGGACCAGGTACCTCTTCCATGTGGTTGCACATGGGCGTCATGGGGCCTAAGCGTTTATTAGTAAATGATCCCTATGACAATGGAGCCGGCCCCTATAAATTAGAGGACAACCAATACAGTATTTTAGACGAATCTGATATTGTGATGATGGACCCTATTGGTACAGGTATTTCTAGAGCCATTGGCAAAGCAAAAAACGAAACTGCTTGGGGAGTAGATGGAGATATTAAATCGGTAGGCGACTTTATGAAACAATTTTTAATTGACAACGAAAGATTAAATTCTCCTAGATTTATTTTAGGCGAAAGCTATGGTACCATGCGCAGTGCTGGGGTATCTAAGTATTTACAAAATGCTGGATTTGCTTTCAACGGCATTATTTTAGTTTCTGCAGTATTGGATTTAAGAACCCTTACTTTCCAAGATGGAGATGATATTTCTTTTGTGATGAACCTACCTACTTATGCTGCCACTGCATGGTATCACAATAAAATACCCAATAAACCAACCAGTTTAGAAAATTACTTAAAAGAAGCTAGAGCATTCGCTGAAGGCGCTTACACCAGCGCTTTAATGAAAGGCAGTAAAATTTCACAAGATGAAAAAGAAGCCATTGCAAAAAAACTAAGCTACTTTACAGGCCTTAGTACTTCTTATATATTAAATGGCAAATTAAGAATCACGCAAGGTCAATTTTGTCAAGAGTTGTTAAGAGACGAACATATGACTACTGGAAGAATTGATTCTAGATACAAAGGCATCAATCAAAATCTTTTAAGTGAGCGTACTGCTTATGACCCGCAAAGCAATGCATTGAGCCCTATTTATATCACTTCTTTTTTAAATTACTATTACAATGAACTAAAAGTAAATAAGAATTTAACATATCATACTACCGCTAATAGCCTGGCAGGATTTAAATGGGATTGGAAGCACAATACCAGTGGTTTTGGTGATGCTGCAACACCTAATACTGCTGTTGATTTAGCAGATGCCATGTCAAAAAATCCTAGTTTAAAAATATTGGTTTTAAATGGTTATTATGATCTAGCTACTCCTTTTTATGGAATTGAATATACTTTCGACCACATGGGATTAGAACCTAAAATACTAGCCAATGTTCAAATGAAATATTATGAAGCAGGACATATGATGTATACACATCCAGCTTCGGGTGTGGCATTTAAAAAAGACGTTGCTAATTTTATTAAAGCCAACTCAAACATTAAATAAAATATGAAAAATATTCTAGTAGCCTTTTTATTCATTATAAGTAGTGCTGCCATCGCTCAAAACAATGGCAACTTAACGGTTGAAAAAATAATGAAAGATCAAAACTGGGTGGGCACTTCCCCTAGCAATGTTAGCTGGAGCTGGGACAGCAAATCGATTTTTTTTAATTGGAACCCAGACAAAAATGTAATGGACTCTTTTTACATTTTTAAACTCAATGGCAAACAACCTGAGAAATTAAATTACAATGAAGCGCAATTGTTAAGAGCCATCAATGGAGGACAATACAATAAAAATTACTCAAAAATTACCTACAGTTACAAAGGGGATATTTTTATATTAAACACCCTCAATGGTACCATTACACCCATTACACAAACAGAAGATATTGAATCCAGCCCCAAATTTATCGCCAATGATGAATGGGTGGTGTATAGTAAAAATAAAAATTTGTACGGATGGCAAATTAAAACTGGATTCACGAAACAACTTACCAATTTTGTAAAAGAACTGGATAAAACACCTCGAGCCAATATGAATGCGCAGGATTTGTTTTTACAAAAACAGGCTTTGGCCAATTCGGAAATTTTGCGTTCAAGAAAACAAAAAAGAATGGCTAGAGATGCTTTTATGGAACTCGTAAAAGTGAAACCTTTTGTAAAACCCATTGCAGTGGGTGAAAAACAAATTAGAGATGTACAAGCAAGTGAGTCGGGCGAATATATTGCTTATACCCTATTTACTCCCGAGGTATCTAAAAATACCATCGTTCCTTCCTATGTTACGGAAAATGGTTATACCACTGATATCCCAGGCAGAGAAAATGTAGGTATTGCTCAAGGTAATTATGAAACTTTCGTCTATAATAAAAACTTGGACACCGTATATGCCATTAAATTAGATTCCATTCCTGGAAGTACCGATAAACCAGCTTATTTAAAAGATTACCCCAATAGAAAAGATGCAAAACCCTATGCTAGAAAATTATGGATTGCGGACATCAATTGGAATGAAAATGAAGCCATTGCTGTATTGGATATCAGATCTACCGATTACAAAGACAGGTGGTTGATGTTATTAGATGCAGCCACTGGAAAACTAAGTTTAATTAATAGACAAAGAGATGAAGCATGGATTGGAGGGCCTGGCAATAGCGGATTTCGAGCCGTTGTGGATTGGATCAATCCTACTAGCTTCTATTTCCAAAGTGAACAAACAGGCTATTCTCATTTATATGCTTACGATATTTTGACCCAACAAACCACCGCCCTCACCAAAGGCAATTACGAAGTTCAAAATGTGGTATTGAGTAAATCAAAAAAAGTATTCTATATATTAACCAACGAAGCACATCCGGGAAAACAAGACTGGTATAAATTGGCCATTGATGGTTCAAGTAAAGAAAAAATTACCAATAAAGTGGGTGGTTTAGAAGTAAGCTTGTCTCCTGATGAAAAAAATATTGCTTACCGCTATTCTTTTATCAACAAACCCTGGGAGCTATTTGTTCAAGAAAATAAAAATACCAATACCATTACTCAGGTAACTAACAAAGCTATGAGTGATGAATTTTTAAAGTACCCTTGGAGAGAAAATAAAATATTTACCATTACTGCAAGAGATGGTCAACCGGTATACGCTCGAATTTATGAACCCAAAGCAGGTACCAAAAACAATGCAGCAGTTATTTTTGTTCATGGGGCAGGTTATTTACAAAATGTACATTATTGGTGGAGTAGTTATTCGAGAGAATTTATGTTTAATAATTTATTGGCCGATAAAGGATATACCGTTATTGACATCGACTACAGAGGCAGTGCAGGCTACGGCAGGGATTGGAGAACTGGCATCTATAGATACATGGGTGGAAAAGATTTAGATGACGAAGTAGATGCGGCCAAATATTTAGTCAAAGAATTAGGCATTGACAGCACTCGAATTGGCATGTATGGTGGCAGTTACGGAGGCTTTATGACTTTAATGGCCTTGTTTACTCAGCCCAATGTGATTAAAGCTGGCGCTGCTTTAAGACCGGTTACCGATTGGTCTCATTACAACCATGGTTATACTGCCAATATCTTAAACATCCCTCAAGATGATAGCATCGCTTATGCAAGGTCATCGCCTATTAATTTTGCTAGTGGTTTAAAAAATCACTTACTAATATGTCATGGAATGATTGATGTAAATGTTCATTATCAAGATGCTGTTAGATTAAGTCAAAAATTAATTGAACTTGGCAAAGACAATTGGGAAATGGCTTCCTACCCTATGGAAGACCATGGATTTGTGGAACCAAGTAGCTGGACAGATGAATACAAACGCATCCTTAAATTATTTGACAAAGAATTGATTAAATAAGATTTATAAAATCATAAAAAAGCCTCCTAATAACTGGAGGCTTTTTTTATAATTACTTTTCAGTTTCGCGTAAAAAATTAATTAGATAATTACTCCAAATGGCGGGCAAGGAGTGTGTCCCATGCCCTCTTGTAGCATTCGTAATTGGCAATAAAATAAATTTGCTATGTGGTATTTTCAAAATAGCAGTATCCAATATTTTTAACTCTGGCGGATTCACTTGATCATCTGCCGAATTAATGGCCATTAGTGGTGCTTTGATTTTATATAAATCTGGCGCAGGATTGTACTTTCTTGAAGCCTCAAATTGATAGATCATATCATTCACGTCCTTGCCTTTAGCAGCATTGACTAAATACTTGTCTAAATAAATTTCTGCAGCTTCTTTGGTTGGTGCATCTTTTTGCCATTGCAATGGAGCGCTCCCCATGAGGGCTAAAATATTCAAAGCATTTTTTAATCCATAGGCTGGTTCTACTTTGTAATTGCCATTTTCCCAATTGGGATCTTCTTTGATGGCGTCAATGATCATTTTACGCATCATTCTATTTCGTCCAGCTATTTCAACAGGCGCACTAGCTAATGGCATCAATGCATCCATAAAGTCGGGATAACGTTCGCCCCAAACCCAGGCTTGCATTCCCCCCATAGAAGTGCCCGTAATAAGCCTTGCATGATTTACTTTTAAATGTTTGGTTGCCATTAAATAAAGCGCATCTACCATGTCATCATAGGTATATGCAGGAAATTTCATTTTTAATCCGTCGCTTGGTTTACTTGATTTACCATGACCTATGCCATCAGGCAATACCACAAAATATTTTGATGCATCCAATGGTTGGCCCGCTCTAAATAATTGTCCTGCAAAATTTTCAGTTAATAAATTCATGGCAGAACCGCCCGTCCCATGTGTAATTAAAACAAAATTGTCTACTTGTCCTTTTGCATTTTTGTGTGGCGTGCCTACATAATAATAGTGCAATCTTAATGAATCTAAAGTGTGCCCATCACCAAACTTAAAATTGCTAAGGAGGTAATCCCCTTCTTCATACGGGACTACTTTTTGTGCAGCCAGGTTATTTACTTGAAACAGGCATACTGTAATAAGTAAAAACTGTAAGCATTTATGTTTGATATGCATATATATAATTAAGTAGTTTATAAAATTAAGCCCTCCTAGTATTGGAGGGCTTTTAAATTATTTATTGTAAAAGTGCCAACTGGTTTGAAAATCTCTGGTAATTGGCTGATTGGTTAAAATGGCTCTTAGCATTTCAATAGGCATCCTATTTTCTCTTAATATAGCGTCATGGTATTGCTTTAATGTCATTTTCTTGGAATCTACCAACTCCTTCTTCAATGCATAAAATTGCAATCCACCCATCATATAAGCGAGTTGATACAATGGCCCATAATTGGTAGTAAATGATCTTCTAACTTCGCCCTCCGCATTGGCTCTTTCATGACCTACACGATCCACCAAATAGTCGATACATTGTTGTGGGGTCCATTTGCCTAAATGATAATTAAGCGAGAACATAATTCTTGCACAACGATGCATGCGCCAAAATAGCATCCCTACCCTTTGTTCTGGGGTTTGTGGAAACTTCATATCCCACAATAATAATTCCCAATACAAGGAATTTCCTTCATTCCAAAAGGGTGTTGGAAAATTACGGTAAGGCTTATACCTATTTGACATGAACCCTTGTAAATGATGCCCAGCAATGAGCTCATGATGAACAGTTGCACGAGAAAAATCTGGATTGTTGCCTCTCATGCTCATCATTTTTTCTTCATAATCCATGGTATTGGTCGGATAAGAAATCAATAATGTTTCGCCTCCTAAAAAGAAGGGACTTACCAATTGTCTTTCGGGTGACATCATGTACATATTCCAAGTCTCTTCTGCAATAGGTGGGATAGTCACTAAATCGTGTTTTTTCAAGAAATCAACAGATTGATTGTACAAATCAAACATCGCTTCGGGTTGCTTCCCTGGAGCGACATAGGAATTCTTTAATTTTTCTTGAGCTGCTTTCCAATTGTCACCAAATCCCATCTCACGGGTTGCTTTTAATAACTCTGCATCACACCAAGCAAATTCTTTATTGGCAATCTCAACCAATTCTTCGGGCGTATAGGGGATAAACTCCAGTTTTAATTGTCGAATCAATTCATCGCGACCAATAGGTCTTCCAATAATACCACTTCCATCGTCTTTTTGATAAGACACCAATTTGCCTTTTTTCCTAATAGCCACTGCATAGATGTTTAATAAACTATCTGTTACGCTATAGGTTTTAGGTACCCACCAAGTAAACAAAGGATCGTATCCATTGTAAAAATTATAATAATTTTTCAAAACACTTTGCAAACTCTTAATGGATGTACTTGCATAATCTGCTAAAGTAGATTCAATACTATCTGCTCTTTTTAAATCTTTAATCGACTTTGTAATATCTTTATTGATGTCATTTAATTCTTTAGCGACCTCTTGACCCACTACTGCCAAGCCACGACGACGGGGTTTTTCTAAGGCTACAATGCGATTGGAAAAAGGCAAGAATTTGGAAATTTGATCATACTTCGCTTGCTCTTCTTTTAGTTGATACGATTGGTCCTCTAAATTTCTTTTAAAAAGTACATAATCCACTTTACCATTAATTTCCATAGACGCAAAGTCTAATTTTGAAATTTGTTGTTGATAATCTGCGATCAAGGTTAATAAACGCTGACGACGCTCGGGTGAATTATAGGCATAATTCGCATCTTGTCTTGTGCTTGAAGAATAAAAACGAATAATGCTTCCTTTGTCTGCTTCATACTGAATCATTACATCTGCCATTTCACTGGTTTGCTTATACAAACTAGTTTTGTTTTGCTGCGCCGATGACTTAGATACAGGAAACAATTGTATTCCTACAAGAAAAATAAAAACTAATTTTTTCATCCATTTAAAATGATTCATAAAGGGTAATTTTATATAGTAAAATAATCAAAATAGTTACAAGGATAAATTTTTTGTGACTAATGGTTAAAATTAAATTCATAGGCTGGCAAGCCTTGATAGCCACAATTGGGAACCACAAAAAGAGCGCCAGCTAAGGGTTGTTGCGCCAATTCCTGCTCACTTAATCCCACCCTAGCCGAACTGATGTACAAGTCGGTTAAGTGTGGCCCGCCAAAAGTGCAGGAAGTGATCTTGGCTACGGGTAATTTTATGGAGGCTAGTTTTTCACCAGTGGCTGGATTCCATCTCGACACCTGCCATCCTCCCCAATGCGCCACCCATAACATGCCTTCCGAATCAATGGTCATGCCATCCGGGAATCCCTCTGTTGATTGTATAGCTACTGCCACCCTCTTATTTTTAATTTCACCGTTAGCTATATCATAATCATAGGCCACAATTTGGAATGTGGGTGTATCTATAAAATAAAAAGTTTTATGATCCCTACTCCAAGCCATCCCATTGGATATGGTGGTATTTGAGATTACTTTTTTAGCTGCAATTTTTTGGGTGGTGGTATTTTGTTCCATCACATATACACTACCAAGTTCTTTTTCTTCGGTGAGCGACATAGTACCTGCCCAAAATCTTCCTGCAGGATCACATTTGCCATCATTGAATCGATTATTGGGCAATGTTAGTTCTGGATCAATAATAAGCTCTTTATTTCCGGTTTGAATGTCTACCCAATAAATACCCTCTTTAAGTGCAGCAATTATTTTATTAGAATTACTCCATGCAAAACTGCCTATCAGCTGGCCTAATGTTAACGTATTTTGCTCCTTACTTTCAGGATGATGACTGTGCAATCGCCCATTTAAAATATCTACCCAATAAATTTTACTGGTTTTTTTATCCCACAACGGACCTTCTCCTAATAAAGAAATGACTGTACCTACTACTTCAAAATTTTGTAATGGTGTTTTCATTAATAGTAGGAACTTTTAATTTAATAGGGCGTTGGACTCATACTGGTCCAGCCTCCATCAATGATTAAGGTTTGCCCTGTAATATGCTTTGCTTTATCAGATACTAAAAATAAAGCCGCATTGGCAATGTCTGAAACATGAGCAGGACGGCCCATAGGCGTTATGCTATTCCATACTTCTGTGTAAGCAGGATCGGCTAAAGTGCGCTCCGTTAAAGTAGCACCTGGCGCAATGGCATTTACATTTATTTTATATTGAGATACTTCAATCACTAAATTTTTAGCCAACATTTCTATAGCTGCCTTACTCATGCCATAGGCTGCCAATTCTTTGTGCGCTTGATGCCCTGTCACCGAGGAAGTAAACAATATAGTTCCTCCATGGGCTTGTTGTTTCATTTGATTAGACGCCGCTTGCGCTAAAAAGAAAGTACCTCCTAAATTTACTTGCATCACTTTAAAAAAAGATTCAGGTGTATAATTAAAAAAGTCGCCGTACAAGGTAATACCTGCATTGGCAATCACAATGTCTAATTTACCAAATTTTGCCACTGCTGTATCCACCATTTGTTGAATAAAATGAAAATTACTACAGTCACCTCCCATAGCAATGCATTGCCCTTTTGTTTTTTCATTAATTTGATGGGCCGCATGATCAGCCAATTCAATATCTATGTCATTTAAAATTACAGTGGCTCCTTGTAAAGCAAGCTGGTTACAAATTTCAAAACCAATGCCTTTGCCCGCACCTGTTACAATGGCTACTTTACTTTCAAATTCCATGGCCTCTATTTTAATTGGTTTTTACTATTTTATTTAATGCGAATCTCTCACCACGGTACTTCCCGATCCTCCTTTTAAAAAATCCATATCAGCACCTAGATGCGCTTGCTCTACATGGTTCTGATACAAATGTACATAGCCTCTTGTTTCCATTTTTTCAGTGGGCTTCCAACTTTTTTTTCTTGCTGCTAACTCATTTTCTGAAACTTCTAAAGTTAATTTCCTATTGGGGACATCTAAACAAATCCTATCTCCATTTTGAACCAATGCCAATGGCCCACCCACCGCCGCTTCTGGAGATACATGCAATACGACCGTTCCAAATCCAGTACCACTCATTCTTCCATCAGATATTCGAACCAAATCGGTGACCCCTTGTTCTAATAATTTTTTAGGCAAAGCCATATTCCCCACTTCTGCCATACCAGGATAACCCCTTGGACCTACATTTTTTAATACCATAATACTATTGACATCGATCTCTAATAAAGGATCTTCGATGCGTGCATGATAATCTTCTATATTTTCAAATACCACCGCTTTACCTGCATGCGTTAATAAATGAGGGCTTGCTGCAGATGGTTTTATGACTGCTCCATTGGGTGCTAAATTTCCTGTAACCACAATTATCCCAGAATCAGGTTTAAAAGGTTTATGCATCGTGCCAATAATATTCCTATCATACACTTCTGCCTTGGCACAATTTTCTCCTATCGATTTTCCATTCACCGTCATGGCATTTTGATGCATTACCGATCCCATTTCTTTCATAATAGCAGGCATGCCTCCTGAATAATACAAGTCCTCTAAATAATGTTCGCCTGATGGTTGAATATTGGCTAGCAAAGGAATGCCTTGAGAATACGTATCAAAATCAGCTAAATTTAAATCTACGCCAATGCGACCAGCGATGGCCAACAAATGAATAACAAAATTGGTAGAACCTCCAATGGCAGCATTTACTTTTATTGCATTTTCAAAAGCGGCTCTTGTTAAAATTTTTGATAAGGTCAAATCTTCTTTCACCATTTCTACAATTCTCCTGCCTGACAATTGCGACAATACTTTTCTTCTTGCATCTGCAGCAGGAATTGATGCATTGTTAGGAAGTGATAAACCCAATGCTTCTACCATCACTGCCATCGTTGAAGCAGTACCCATGACAGCACAATGTCCTTGTGTTCGTGCCATACAAGCTTCTGCTTCTATAAATTCTTCCTCTGTAATTTGTCCTAATTTTTGTGCTACATCAAATCGCCATACATCTGATGTGCCAATGTCCTTCCCTTTCCAATGCCCTTTTAACATGGGCCCTCCAGAAATAACCAGGGTTGGAATGTCGACACTGCAAGCCCCCATTACCAAAGAAGGGGTGGTTTTATCACATCCACACAACAATACCACTCCGTCAATGGGATTGGCTCGTATGGATTCTTCTACATCCATGCTGGCTAAATTGCGATACAACATGGCCGTGGGTTTGATCAAAGTTTCCCCTAAAGACATCACTGGAAATTCTACAGGAAACCCTCCCGCTTCCAATACCCCTTTTTTTACCATTTCCGCCAAGTCTCTCAAATGCGCATTGCAAGGAGTTAGCTCACTCCAGGTATTACAAATGCCAATGACAGGTTTGCCTTCAAACATGTCTGGCGGTATTCCTTGATTTTTCATCCAAGCACGGTAGATAAACCCATCCTTCCCCTTGCGCCCAAACCAATTTTGGCTTCTTAAATTATTAGTTCCCATAACCCATCCTTATTTATCACAATTTAACAAAAAAAACCCTTGCAAATACATGATTTACAAGGGTCTTATCCATTAGGGGAAGCTATAATTCTTCCTATCGTTTATTTCTTCGCAATTTGAAAGGTCTTAGTGGCAGTATTGGTTGAAGTGGTTTTAGAAGTAACCGTTACAGTTACTGTACATAAAACACCCGATGCCAAACTGGTCACACTTAAGCCATTCGTTGTACCAGCAGTACTTGATAAACTACTTGTAGAAACAACGCTTTGATCGGTATTCTTTTTAGTAGAAACATCAATGGTTACTCCATCTTTAGGCAAGGTGGAAGTTACATTCACATTTATAGCCTGAGTTGCTGCCAAGGCTGGTAAAATGAATGAATTGGTAGAATCTGATATTGCCTTACCATCCACTTCTATCTTAAATGTGATAGACGCTTCCGTTGGTGTCGGTGTTGGCGTAGGTGTCGGTGTTGGCGTAGGTGTAGAATCCCCTCCTTTACTACAAGAGAAAAGAACAAAAGGAATGGCTAACAATACTAATTTAAAATATTTCATACGATTCATTTTTAATTTTTTATAATTTAATCATTTTAAATTGATAAGACAACTTACCATCAGCCGAAGTGACTCTGAAGATATATACCCCAGCTGACAATTCAGCGTAAGATAATCTAGATCCAGCATACACTCCTTGCTTAGAAGAAACCCTTGTTCCATTTGAAGTAGCAAAGACATCAATATTTAATTTTTGATACCCATTGACTACGAAATCAAAGTTCAAGTAATTTATAAATGGATTTGGAGCTAACTTAATAAATTCTGTTGCACTTAAGTTAATCACATCTGTAATCAAGTAGTAATAAGCATTGCTTGCTACACTGGTACATCCATTGTCAGTCGCTTTAATGGTATAGCTACCTGGTGCAGTTGGTTTAAAGCTTGCAGCGGTTGATATCTTAGTAGTGTCTTTGTACCATTGAACACCAGTGGCAACTGAAGAAACTAATTTACCAGCCGTATCTCTTGAGATAACAGGTGCAGAAGGTGTAGGTTTAACTACCACATCTAATCTAACACGATCACTGTAACAACCAGCAACAGTATCTGCTTGCGCTACATAATAGGTGAGCGTTGTTGCAGTTGTTGTATTAAAGCTTGGTGTTGCAGTGGATGGTGTACCACCTGTTGCATTTGTACCATACCATACCAATTTAACTGCTTTGGATGGAGCTGTGTAAGCAATTGTTGCGCCAGTTTGATTTTGACAAGCAGAAGCCGCAGAAATAGTAGGCACTGCTGGTTGACTTGCAACTGTAATTACGATTGGTTTAGCAATTCCGCAACCTGCTGTATCCAAAGCTTTCACATAATAGGTACCTGTAGTAGCTACTTTTGTTGGATCTGGAACTTTAACAGTGGTATTGATATCAGAATAGTAAGTGTAGCTTAATCCTGCTGCACTTCCTTTAGTAATTAAAGTATCTACCAAGTTTACCACGGATGGTAAACAAGCAACTGCACTTGCCATCACTTTTAGGCTAGGCGCCACTGGACAAGAAGTATTTATTAAGTATATCATTCTCTCCACAGACAATCCATAGACATCTGTTGCAGCAACTCTCAATTTAAGTGTATCCGCATTGTCTAATTTTCTCTTATTTACCAATAAGGTACTTCCAAGATCAAATAGATCATTGTTCTCACCACCCTTACCTGTTATAAATTTATAAGTTAATACAGGATCAACAGCAGGTGTTGGATTATAGAATGCATTTAATGACAAGGTAAACTTAGCAGAATCTGCACTTGTTTTTGAATAGTAGAAATAAGAAGTATCCTTACCATTTACATATAATTTACTTGGAGCTTGTATCACATTGAAAGTATAAATCTTATCAAAGTATAGTCCATAATTATCTGTTACTCTTAATTTAATTCCATAAGAGGAAGCTGTAGGTAATTTTTTCAATGTCATGACAGTTGCAGAAGCATCAAGTGTGAACAAGGATGCTGTATCTGTAGCAATTGAATAAGTAAACTTAGCTGTACTATCGTTGTCTAAAGCTGTCAACACATATTTAGTACCCGTAGAATCATTTTGTTTCAAGTAGAAACTAGCATCAGTTAAAGTATTCAATAAGATGTCATAAGGTGCATTTCTCTCCACCAATGTTCTGTTGGATGTTACTTGTATGGTTTTGGTACCAGTAAATTTAGAACCTGCATTGGATGCATCAATCGCTTGTACAGTCCAATAATAAGTTCCTGGTTTCAACAATACTTGGTAAGAAAGGTTTTTACCCGCATTACCCATATCTGGTGTTTTTCTTACGCCTGTGGTTAAACTTGCATTGGGATCCAATACATCTGTAGTTCCTGGCTTAGTACCAATTCCTACTGCATAAGTCAATCCAGCAGATGGTGTATTGTCATCAGCAGAAGATTTCCAGGTTAACTTAACCAAATAAGTAGCACTGTCTACTTTACTTACAATCACAGAAGAATCTATTTTAGGTGAAGATGGTGCATTGTTCAAACCATAAGTGCTTTCCACAAAGTTGGAATCGGCAACTGCAATGGTAGAATCTGCAAATCCTCTTACACTGTTACTTCTAACAATGGTTTCTGCTGTAGTGGTTAATTTTAAATCGGTAGCTAATGATTTAATAGAACCATTTGAAATAGAACCATTGATGACTGTTGCAGAAGAATCTTTAATCAAAGCAGCCAAATCACGTACGTTCTTTAATATCTTAAAGGAGTTCACTACACTTGAAGTATTATCAGTTGGATTTCTAACTTTCTCCGTTCCTACCAATACCAAGTCAAGTACTCTCTTTCCGCTAAAGTCACCCAAACTAGGTCTCATGACAGAATAATTACCAAAAGGGAATGTAGGTAATTCATTGTAATTCATGACCCCAGTTGTTTTAAGATTAGAAGGATCTGCGAGCGCCATGGCACTAAATACGCCAGTACCTGGTCTTGTTCCACTAAAAATAACGTCAGGGTAACCATCCGAATTGATATCTCCCCAAGTGGTCTGACCTTTTTCAAAAGGTTTCACATTTGAATTGGTTTGTAAAAATTGAACCGTTTTAGCGGCAGAATCTAACCACTTACTTTGATAAATTCTAAAAATTACACCTGCATCAGATCTTCCAGAAATGGCTAAATCTAATAGACCGTCGTTGTTGTAATCAATTAAATCTATAGTAGCGTTTCTGGCTGTCGGCAATGTAATGGTAGAACTCAATGCAAATGAAATTTTATTAGAAGTATCAGAAGTATTCAAATAAATTGATCCAACTCTCATTGCATTGTCACCATCGTCATATAAAATGGCCAAATCTGGTTTTAAATCTTTGTTTAAATCTCCGATAGCCAAGCTCACATTTGAAATAGATTTAGAAGTAAGTAATACATCTAAATTATTTACAATTGGAGCTACTTTAATGCCTAATAAACCAGATTGGGTTTTAGCTACGGTATCTTTATAGAAACCTAAAAACTTCACCTGTCCTAAACCAGATTTATCCAATCCAGTATAAATAAAGTCTTTGAAACCATTGTTGTCTAAGTCAACAAATTCAATTTTTGGATTCGCATATTGCTCCCCTGTATAAATGGAGTTGGTAATATTCTCAAATTTATACATGCCTAAATTTTTAAATATAGACAAGCGACCTTTTAAATTAGTAACATCATCTCCAGCTACTACTAAATCTAATAATCCATCGTTGTTGATATCTACCCATTTAATTTGAGCGTTGGCAATGCCATTTAAATCAGACCTAAACCCGGTTCCTTTTCCATAGGAGTTGGACTGAGTAGAGTCATTTAACAATTTGGCAAATTTTCCGCCTAAGTTTCTATACAAACCAAGAGGTGTGTTGTTTTGATTGTTGGTTGCATCACCAGTTCCTAAATATAAGAAATCAAATACACCTTGATTGCGCACATCGGCCCATGCAAATGCAGGGTTTTCAAGTGGTATAATTCTAGAATCAATGATACCCCCTTGGTTTACAAACTGCCATGGATATTTAAGCACCAATTTCTGATTGACAGCAAAAGTAGAAGACAAGAAATTACCATCCACCGCTTGCACTGACCAATAATAAACTCCTGGAGGTAATTCAATATAATATTTATTTGACCCAATCAAAGATGTATTTGGTGTTTGTAATTTATCTGTTTTAGGATTCACTTGAATAACACGCAAATCGCTCAAACCAGGTTTGGTTCCCAACTTTAAATTATAATACATATTGTCTGGACGGGTATGATCATCTGCTGAAGCATCCCATTGCAACAAGACCCTTCCTTGCCCTTGATCAATAAAGGTTAAATTTTGAGGCGTAGATGGTGCTTTATTTGCATTGTCCCCTTGATTGTTTAAGAAAATAGAAGTGGAAGTAGATAGTGTTTTAAGACCACTTATTACCAAGTCCATACTACCATCTCCGTTTGCATCTCCCCAACTAATAGCTGCAGATGAATATTGTGGAATATTCTTATTGGTTGACAAAGTAAAGTTTCCAAAACCGCCTTGGTTTAAGTAAAACTTAGTAACCGGATTGGCGAGTGAATCTAAACCTGCTACCGTAATATCCAATAAACCATCATTGTTGATGTCCACCAATTTAACATCTCCATCTGAAATATTATCTAAAATTACCGTACTAATATTATAGATACTTCCATAAGAGAAATAGTTGCCAAATTTGGCATTCTTGGTCTCATTGGTTTGGTTTCTAATAATTAACAATGTTGGTACGTCAGTGTTTGCAGTTCCAACTGTTTTTACTGCAGTTCCAATTTCAACAATGTCCAAATCACCATCTCCATCAATGTCTCCAATATCAAATCTGGCATTTTTCATTGAAATACCACTATTCAAAGTACAATTACATGCTTGATCATAGTAATAGTAAGTTAATGAATAGTTGTATCCATTATTATAGGACCCGCCACCATAGTTATTGGTACTCATTTTAGGATCCAATAAGGTATTCACACGAACACCCCCAATAGGTGCCACTTTTCCATTATTCGTACCTGTACCTGCATATACCAAATCTAAGTCTCCATCTAAATCATAATCAACAAAACGCGCATCTGCGTTGTACATATCTGGTATAGCTCCATTAAAGTCATTTACTTTGGTGAAATTACCTTTACCATCATTAGAATATAAGTAAGAATGGGCAATACCTTGCGCATCTTGACCAGAAGTAAACATGTCAATGGTTCCATTGTTATCATAATCACCAAAAGCCAAATTAGAATATTTTAATCCATCGACTCCTGTAGGTGTTTTAACTTCAAAAACACCATGATTGTTGATTAAAGTTTGGAAACCAACACCTGCTCCACCCGGTTGACCAATCATGGCTACATCTAACCAACCATCATTGTTTAAATCAACCCATTTGATGTCTCCATATCGATAAGCCTTATTGGTTAAATTTAAGTCTTGGAAAGTCCCAGCTATGTTTTGGTAAACAGCGGTAATATTACCATTGTCTCTTTGCCCCATGACAGCTAAGTCTAGTAAACCATCATTGTTAAAATCACCCCATTGGAAACGAGCTCCATACAAACCTGGGATATTGTGATCTACACTTACTAAAGGATCTTTTGGTATAAACATTTTTTCAGCAAAAGTAGAAGCGTATCCTTCCTTATTTACCATTTGCACTTTGATATAATATGGATTTTTACTTGAAATACCCAAATCATTAAACTCAACTGAGTCTGGATAATTTCTTGCAAATACCCTATCTAAAACAATAGGTACCGTTGGACTGTTCTTTCTATAATTGTAAGCATTATTGATTCTTGCACTTGCATAGGTATCTAATGTATCTACTTTTAAATTTGCAAATAAATAAGGGTCTATGGCATCTGCAGATGGAGTCCATTTAATTTTTACCTTATAACCACTATTGGAAGCAGTGATATCACTAGCGGTAATAGCTGGAGGAGCAGTTCTAACCTGATCTCCGGGTTCTTGTATCCATGCTCTAACAATAAAATTATTGGTATTCCAGTTAATATTACCATCAGATTCTGGCTTCATCTCCATCCACATTAAATCCTTGGTGCCATCTCTGTTTAAATCAATCATTCTTAAATTAAAGCTAGTCCATCCTGCATTGGATATGAAAGGTGATGGCCCTATAATTTTCTTATCAAAACTGCCACGATGATTGTTTAAATAAGAAATAAAATTACCTGAATTGTCTTGCGTAACAACATCAGGATAACCGTCACTATTAATATCACCAACAGCAAGTTTTCCATCATTTAAAACTCCATTCACTTGCATGTCTGCACTAGTTCCACTAAATGTATTGTCAAAATCATACACTTTATAATTACCACCACCAGCTCTTGTTAAAACTTGAACTTTACGGCTATTGTTAAAATCACCAAAATAAACACTAGCACTCCAGTCTACATTGATACCGGTAACATACAAATAGAATTTGCCATCTTTTTTATTAGAGACAAATACTACCAATGGATTACCATTGGTTTGTGACAAACCAACAGACCATGGATTATTGGTCATGGCGAAAATATCTGGTATACCATCATTGTTAATATCAACAAACTTAACAATGCGGAAATTGGCACTAATGTTTTGTAAACTATTGTTTTGAACATTCATGGCAGGATTAGGCTCCCACTTCACTTGGTTCAAGCTTACTATAAGTTCATCCTTTCCATCAAAATTTCCATCCATCACCTCTACTGCAGATTCAATATTCTGACCCACATTGGTTTGTCCATCATAGTATTGGAAAGTTTTTTGATCCCATTTGTATACTAAATTGGTTGTTTGGTTCCAAGGATTAATATTTGGATTATAGAAATTAGCTGGAGGATTAATGGTATCCAATGTGAAATTCAAATTGTTATTGGTTAAATAAGCAATATGAACATTCTGATTCAAATTGTTGCTGTTTTTATAAATACCAACTAAATCGAACTCATCATCTCCATTTACATTCATCGCACCAATCAATTGCATATAATCATTCTTGCCTTTGGCCACTAAGACGTTCTTATTTAAAGTGAATTTTATTTTATTTGGACTAGTACCCGCTAATAAATTAATAGCAGTTAAGGAATCTTCAGTCAATTTCTTGGTACTATCAATTTGTCTAAATCCTTGAGAGTACAAAATTAATTTTGGTAAAGCAGTTTCTGCATCAGCAGCCAACTTCACTAAATTGACAGATTGAACCAGAGAACCTTGATTTCTTGAAGCAGATCTAATACCAATAGATGCAGTATCTGCAATAAAGTTTAATCCTGGCACAAAGATGGTATCCTTTGAAGATTTGATATTACTTAAGCCCGTCTTTACTGCAGTTCCACCTGTTCCAATGGTTGCTCTGATAGCATAAAAATATTCTTTAGTTGAAGAAGGCAGTACATCTGCAATGGTTGTGGTTGTCAAATCTACTGTTATTGCTAAAGGCGCAATGGTATCCAACGTGGTTTTTACTGTATCACGATAAATTTGAACACTGCTCAAAGTAGTTGAGCCTGTTTTAGCCCAAGTAAGCGTGACGGCAGTTCCAGATTTTTGTAGTCTAGAAATTTGAGGTGCTGCAATACTGTATTTATTTTCATAAGCACCTAAATCGGCTTTTGTACCAGTTGGATTAGGTCTTGATGCATAATTGAAATCATAGGTAATGGCATTTAAAGTATCCAATTCATTACTACCTACTAAAAGTAATCTTGAACCCCCTGCACCTAAAGCTGGCGAGAAATTACTTAAACTATAATCACCATTGGATGTATTATTAAACTGAGGGTCTGCAGATACATTGGTAGTAGATTGAGCAAGCAATTTAGGATTGTCTACAATTGAATTTTCAACTCTAAACATTTTCTCATTGAAAGCATTGTCATACCCATTTTCACTTAAAATTGAATTGTAGAACACTAAAGTTTTTTCTCTTTGTGTGTTCCATCTTGAAATAAAGGTATTATTTGAAATAACAGAGTTAATAAATTTAGCCACTTTGGTTTTTGGTCTAGATGAATCTTGACCTCCATTTAATGCAAATACTCCATTTGAATTATTATTGTTTACCACTAAACAGTTTACAAATAAAGGAGCAGATTGATCAAAATGGAATACAAATTGTGAATTATTATTGGCAAAAATACAAGACTCAAACACTGGATTTGAATTGTAATTAATGTTGATAGCAGAAGGAGGATTGTTAGTCCAGTTGGTATAATTACTTCCTGTAAATACCAACCCTATAAATTTATTGATTGCTTTTTGATAAGGACTCGTACCCCAAGGATTCTGATCTTGTACTTCGAGTGTTGAAGTAGCAGTAGCATCTAAAGGAGTAATGATAGCTTTTGTTTTATTTTTAGCCATGATGGTTACTACCTTATTATACACTTTTAAGTTCTCTGTATAGATACCATTGTTTAACAATATCGTATCCCCTATGCTTGCATTGTCAATGGCATACTGAATGGATTTGAATGGTTTTGCAGTAGACCCATTTCCTGAAGATTTTCCTGCAGTATCCATTATCCATATATTACTAGCTGTTGCATAAGCCAATTTAGAAATTGTACTGGCTGCACCAACAGAATCTATGACTTTGATACCATAGAAATATTTAGTATTGGCAGTAGCAGATTTATCTATATAATAAGTAGTATCCACAGCTGAGGCAATTTTATCCAAATTACCTGCAACTGTACCTCTATAAATATTGTATTTTCTTCTAACAGTAGAGGTATCAGCCCATACTAATGCAACACTTCTTGGTCCTGCAAAAGCCAATACAGTATCCACATTAGAAGGAGGAGTATTAGGTTTGGCGGAAAGCTCATTAGAGAACCCACTATAAGTTGCCTTTGAAGCAGTAAAAGCTTTAACTCTATAATAGTATTTTGTTAGATTGGTTAATGAAGTATCATTAAAGGTTAAACTATCACCACTATTTATTGTATAATTAGCAGTGGCTGTTGAGTTATCTAAAATAGAACTAGTAGATCTAAAAATCTCATACCCTGCTATAGTGCCATTGGATGGCTTGGTCCATTTGATAGAAATTGACTTATTAGATCCATCACCAGAGACCAAAGTAGGTGCAGGGAAACCAAATGCATTTTCAATGGCTCCAATATCTGAATTAGTTCCTGCTGGAGATGGCCTTGAAGTACCTTTCATATCAGCAGTATTTACTTTTTTAACACTATTTTTTCCATAGGTATTTTTACCCGCGTTTATCAAGCTACTTGAGGCGCTCAAGACCATATTAACTGAATCAGAAAATTTAGGATCTGGAGTAACTAAGTTACTACTATAAGACACGTTAATTTTATCAAGAGAACTTCCTAATTGAGGATTAGTTGAGAAGTAGTTGTTTTCAACATACATATCATTGAACTGACTTGCCCAAGGCACTACATAAAAATCAGCATCATTTTTATAAAAAATATTATTTACCGCATAAATTACAGGAGAGTTATTATCTAGAGATACAGGCGGATTTAAATTAGCAACAAAAGTATTGTTAGCATAAAATAGAGTATCACTACCTCCAAACTGAATTAAGAAGTTTTGTCTATTGCCACCATTTTGTGTATTCTCAAAAGTTCCATTGTTATAAAATATGTTATCGGTAATTGTATTATTACCATTCACCCATCCTTCTAAAATACCTAATCTAATCCAATTGTTATTTGGCTTATTGACACCTGAAATATTATTTCTAAAGATATTTTTAGTTACTGTAAAGCTATTTGCATCAAACCTAACTCTGCTATAGTTGTTTTCAAATACAGAGTTTGAAATAATGGTACTATCTCCAAATTGAACAAATTTGGTAACATCGTCATAGTTGCCATTTGGATCATTTGCTATAGTTTGGCTACCATTATTGTAAATCAAGCAATGGTCTATCGTAATAGAACTTGCACTTCCCCAAACGCTATTAAA
>Ga0209829_10000877_pt1 | contig 25849 bp, 15 predicted proteins | sample C_140205_EF_Meta_FD_187311 | JGI IMG/M metagenome (GOLD analysis project Ga0209829, IMG submission 187311) | Freshwater microbial communities from Lake Croche, Canada to study carbon cycling - C_140205_EF_MetaG (SPAdes) (version 2) | ecosystem: Environmental > Aquatic > Freshwater > Lake... | reverse complement strand
TATGGCTACCACACTTGACTCACTAAAAGCAATGAAGGTTTATGATATGGAATTTTCAAGTTTGTTTGGAAAAAAGGCCGTTGACATTCGCAAACTTTTGGATGAAAGAGGGATGTATTGTTCTTCGTTTGGGGTGAGTTATTCGGATGCTTTAATGAAGGCCGACGAGGTCGCTTCCAATGCCAAGGCATTAGGCGCCAAATTTGTACGCGTAGCATGGATTCCACATGATGGTCCATTTACAAAAGAATTAGCCGATAAAACCATTGCTGATTTCAGTAAAATTGGAAAAAATTTAAAAGAAAATTTTGGATTAGCCTTTTGCTATCACAACCATGGCTTTGAATTTGCTCCTTTTGAAGGAGGTACATTTTTTGATTATATAGCAAAAAATACGGACCCAAACTATGTTAATTTTGAAATGGATATCCTTTGGACTTTTTTCCCTGGAATGGATCCAGCCAAACTTTTAGAACAATATCCCAATCGGTTTAAGTTGATGCACGTAAAAGATTTAAAAAAAGGGATTGTAGGGAACTTGTCGGGAGCAACTTCTTCTGAAAATGATGTAGCCTTAGGAACGGGCCAATTAAACTTACCAGCCATAATGAAAGCTGCAAAAAAGGCGAAAATTCAACATTATTACATAGAAGATGAGAGTTCGCTTCATGCCATGCAAGTTCCAGAATCCATTAAATATTTACTAAGCATTCAATAGAAATACATGCTATTTTACGAAAATTGCTGTTGCACAACTCCGTAGAATAATTGAAAAATGATGCCATTGAAAGATAAATTAACAGATGCCGACTTATTTAAACTCTTCAAGAAAGGTAATGAGGACGCATTTGAGGATTTATACCGAAAATATTTCAAAGCGTTGAGTCATTATGGCTTTCGCATTTGTCAGGATCATGAATTAATTGAAAATGCCATTCAAGATTTATTTATCGATTTATGGAGAAGACGAGCATTCTTAGCCGAAGTAGATAATGTGAAATTTTATTTAATCAAATCTTTACGAAATCAACTGATTAGAAACAGCCAAAATGATGTTTTAGAGAACTCTGAAGATGTTAATGATTTTTTAGATTATTTAGGAAGCTTGTCGATAGAGCAAACCATCGTCCAAAAAGAATCTGAGGAACTTAGAAAAATCAAAATAGAAAAAGCCATTTCAAAACTTTCAACAAGACAAAAAGAAGTCATTCATTTACGCTATTTCCAAAACTTAAGTTTAGATGAGATTTCAACGCTAATCGTCCTCCCCAAACAGGTTGTTAAAAATTTGCTTTCAAAATCATATGCCGTACTTAGGGTCTACTTGAAATCAACCTACTTAATATTCCTATTTTTATCTTTTTCCTAAAATAAATTAAATTTAATGGTTACTTTTTAAATTTTTCTGTACCTATATAATGTCAAAATTATATATGAAAAGTTTTAATACTGTAAAGGATTTTTTAGCCCATGACTCTTTTATTCTTTGGGTCACTCAAAATGCAGAAGATGGCTTTTGGGATGACTTTCTAAAAGAATTTCCAGAAAAAGAGGAAATTTTCAATGAAGCCATTCATATAGCTAAATCATTATATTCGATAGAATTTGAACTTAATCCAAATTTGAATGAACATAAAATCTGGAAAAATATTCGTCTATCTATGCATGAAACTAATTCATCGAGGGTATGGCCAACGAATATATTCAAATTAGCAGCGGCATTTTTCATTATATTCTCGGTAGGTTTTTTTGTTTGGCAAGCTAGGCCAACTAAATCCATTAATTACACGGATTTAGTCAATACTTTTGAGGCTAAAAACAAATTAATAGAAGTAAAGAATAGTCAAGCAAGGCCCATCATTATCACGTTAGAAGATGGAAGTAAAATACATTTAAGTAAAAACAGTAAAATATCCTATCCCATTCATTTTGAAAAAGAAAGCCGAACAGTCTTTTTAAGCGGAGAAGCCTTTTTTGACATTGCCAAAAACCCCAAAAAACCTTTTTTTGTATATTCCAATGAAATCATCACCAAGGTTTTAGGCACCAGTTTTACCATTAAGGCATTTGAAAAAGATGCCAATGTGACTGTTTCCGTGAAAACAGGCCGGGTCAATGTGTATAATCAAAGAAGGGTCAATGTAAGTGATCCAGAAACGAAAGGAATCATACTAATTCCTAATCAAAAAGGTGTTTTTAACCGTGAAACAGAGAATTTAAGCAAAGCACTAGTTGAAATGCCTCAACCATTAGCCAACGTAGAACTCAAAAATTACAATCAAATTTTCGACGATGTTCCCGTGAGTCAAGTTATTAATTCATTAGCAAACAGCTATGGAATAAAGATAATCTTTAATGATGAGCAGCTTTCAAAATGCGTCATCACAACACGATTTAAAAATGAGCCCTTATATGATAAACTTGATTTGATATGCCAACTTATAGGCGGAAGCTACAAAGAAGTTGATGCTCAAATCATTATTGATGCGAAAGGCTGTAAATAATTTAAAACCTCTAAACCTTTTATACATACTTGAATTAATTGCAAACTAAACCCAAAAATTAAAACCAATATTGATACAACTAAACCAATTTATTATGACTAAATTTTTATCTAAAAATCAGATTTTCAAAATCATGAAAGTCTCCTTGACACAGCTGTTGATGACGCTCATGGTGGTCACAATAGGCTATGCTCACACGTCCAAAGCTCAAGATAGATTGCAAGAAAAAGTAAATATCTACTTGAATAATGGTAGTTTAAAATCATTCTTACAAAGTATTGAAAAACAAGTCGATGTGACTTTTTCATACCAAAGAGGCGTTATTGAACAACAAGAAAAGTTAAATCTTACAGTCAATAATGAAACATTGGAAAATGTGTTAAGAAAGGTTTTCGCGCCAAGAAACATTACCTATCAGTTTCAAAAAAACAATCAAATAATTTTAGAAAAAGGTCAAATTCCGACCACTGGAAATTTTAATTCGGAGGTTTCTACAATTTTAAGCAATGAAGTAATCGTTGCCGATAGAACTATTTCAGGAAAAGTGACGGATGAAAAAGGTGACGCGGTTCCTGGGGTCAACGTTCGGCTGAAGAATTCCTCCAAAGGTGTAGCTACAAATACAAATGGTGTGTTTTCGATCGCAATCCCTGAAAAAGGATCATCTACATTAATCTTTTCCTTTGTTGGATTTGAAACGCAAGAAATTAATGTAGGTAATCAAACACAGTTGGCTGTGAAGTTAATGCCAAGCCAAGAAACCTTAAACGAAGTGGTGGTTATCGGGTACGGATCCGTTAAGAAAAAAGATTTAACAGGTGCAGTAGGAACTATTAGTGCAAAAGAAATCACTAGAGCTAACCCTAGCAACGCTACCCAAGCATTGCAAGGTCAAGTTCCTGGCGTTGTTGTGACTAAAATGAGTAATAAGCCAGGCCAACTATGGTCCATTGCGATTCGTGGAGAAAATACAATTACGGCAAACCCGAACAATGATGGTGCAGTTAATTTAACCTTAGTTAGCAGCAACCCACAAAACATGAATACAGAGCCTTTGGTTGTTATTGATGGGGTAATTGGTGGAAAATTACAAGATATAAACCCAGCGGATATTCAAACCATTGATATCTTAAAGGATGCCTCATCAACTGCCATTTATGGATCAAGGGGTGCAAATGGGGTGGTGATCATTACGTCAAAAAGAGGTTCAACAGGTAAACCCCGAGTTACGTTTGATTCTTATGTAGGTGTTAAGTCTCCATCGCATTTACCAAAAATGCAAGATGCTCAAGAATACTATAAATCATCCATCACGGATGCAGCTTTAAATGGCGCTGTTGTCAGTCAATCTATGTTCAATGTGAATGAAATGAACATTATTAACAGTGGAAAAACGACTGATTTAGTTGGCCTTCTAACTAAACCAGGAATTAACTCCGGAGCTAATGTTGCTGTTTCGGGAGGTTCAGGTGGAACAAATTACCGATTCTCAGCTGGATATATTCAAGAAGATGGAATGATGCCTTTAACAAATTATAAAAAATACAACTTGAATGCTGCAGTCGATTCAAAAATAGCCAGCTTCTTAAAGGTGGGTATTACGATGTATGCTAACTATTCCACTAATCCGACTGGTTCATTTGAGGTGCCTAGAACAGCTTATCGAGAAAGACCTACGAGTACTATTTACTATAGAGACTTGGTAGATCCTGTCGTTGGCAATGACGCTTCGATTGGTGATGTGAATGGATATGCCGTTAGAATGGGCCGAAATACAGCAGTTAATCCATTGTTAGAGGCTTCTAGTTTAGATAATTACCAGTGGACTAGAACTGTCAGCAGTCAAATGGGAAATGCCTACGCTGAATTTGAGTTGTATAAAGGCTTAACTTTTAAATCATCTATCTCAGCTTCATATCAAATGGCTAAACAAGATGAATATCGTGGAAAATATTCTAAAGCGGTCAATGTATCAGGAAATACAAGGGCCTCCGTTGAGAATGACTTCATTATGGCTTACACCTTTGATAACCAGTTGACCTATAATGTAGAAAAAGGAAAAAGTAAATTAAATGTTACCGCACTACAAAGTGCATTTAAAACGAGTACCGAAATGAACGCCATCGCGGCAACGGGTTTACCTTATGTTTCATATTGGTACAATTTGGCATCAGGAACTGCAGCTCCCACCATATACAGTGGATATAATCAAAGAACCTTAGAATCTTATATGGGAAGGTTAAATTACACCTATAACAATAAGTATATTTTAACATTCACTGCTCGTTCAGATGGAGCCTCTCAGTTAGCAGAAGCACATAAATGGGCATTTTTCCCCTCAGGAGCATTTGCATGGAAATTGGGTGAAGAAGAATTTGTTAAAAATTTAAACTTTTTTGATGATTTAAAAGTACGTGCTAGTTTCGGCCAAGTAGGTAACTCAGTGGTTTCTCCTTATGCCACTTCGGCTACCTTGATGAACACCAATTATGGATATGGACAAAATCCAGGTATTGGTTTTGCTCCTAATAATTTACCTAACCAAGATTTGGGTTGGGAACGAAGTGAAGAATTGAATCTAGGTTTAAATACAGCTTTCTTTAAAAATAGAGTTTCAATAACAGCAGAGTGGTATAACCGATCGACCAAAGATTTGATTATGAGGCAGGCTTTACCAACGTCAACGGGCTTTAGCACTATTATTGCGAATGTTGGACGTGTATCCAATAAAGGGGTTGAGATTTTATTGAATACAACGAACATTTCTAAGAAATACTTTACTTGGACATCTTCTTTAAATTTCGCAAAAAACATCAATCGTTTAGAGGAATTGCCTAATGGAGCGATGTATGGCTGGAGTGGTAGCACAAACCCTGAAAACATTTTAGCGGTCGGGTACCCCTTAAAAAGTTTCTTATATTATAAAGCGAATGGGATTTTCCAACTAGGCGATGCAGAGGAAGCTAAGAAATATTCTTCTTATCCAGGCGCTGTTCGTATTGTAGACCAAAATGGAGATGGAAAAATAACTTCAGGAGTTTTAGGGCAAGACGACCGCGTAATTTTAGGAAGCCAGTTGCCAAATTTTACGATGGGATTAACAAACCGGGTAAGCTATAAGAATTTTGATTTGGCTATCATGATGTATTATAGGAATGGAACCATGTATAAAAATGGATTCTTAAGTAATTATATCAGTGATCCAGGAGGAGGAGGAAGACTTTCCTTAAATTATTGGACCAAAGAAAATCCATCTAATGACATGTGGGGTATGGGTGTACCTGCCACTACAGGTCGCGATGCTATTTATTATCAAGATGCTAGCTTCTTGCGAATTAGCGATGTAACATTAGGATATACTTTACCAAGAAAATTAGTAGATAAAATGGGGATTGACAACATGAGAATGTATTTACAATCGATCAACCCAGCTTATTTTACAAAATACAGTGGTGGAGATCCTGAATATAATGGAGCAGCTTATCAAGATGATTTCCCTTCCACAACCCTAACATTTGGTTTTAACGTAGGCTTCTAAAATAAGGCAAAAACATTTAAAGATATATATCATGAATATTTATAAAAATTTAAATCGAACATCCATCATCTGCCTACTCATTTTGGGGGTGGTGAGTTTTAGTTGTGATAAGGATTTTCTGACAGAATATAATCCTGCCAACAGAACAACGGACAACTATTACAATACAGCAATTGGATTTGAGGGTTTGGTGAACTCTTGTTATCCACTTTTAAGGGATATGACCCAACGAAGGAAATTAACACATAATGGTACCGATCTTTTTGTTGAAGCTGGATTTGCTGGGCCATTTTATAATTTAACAAACCAAATCGGATCTGAGCGAGATGTTTATGACATACGATTTAATTCTTCTAATAGTGAATTGCAGACCTATTGGGATCAGCTTTATAAAGAGATAAATCGTTGCAATGCCGCTATTACACGTAAGGACAAAGTTGTAGGTATGGATCCTGCAAAACTGAATGATATGGTTGCGCAGACAAAGTTTTTAAGAGCGTTATCCTATTTCTTTGCAGTCCAACAATGGGGAGATATTCCTATGCCGTTGACGGAATCTTTAGGAAGCAATCTTGAAGCAAAAAAATCAAGTGCAAAAGATGTTTACACACAAATTATTGCTGATTTAAATGACTGTATAGCTACATTGCCGGTAACCCAAGCTGATCAAGGTCGAGTTACTAAAGGTGCTGCACAATTTTTATTAGCCAAAGTGTATTTAACTAGAGGTTGGAATTTCAATAATTCCCTGGGTGGAAGTGATGCTGATTTTACCAAAGCATTATCTCTTTGTGACGAATTAATTGCTTCTAATTTATATCCTTTAGAAGCTAATTGGAATACTTTATGGCCATTACACAATAAAAATGTAAACAATGAAACCGCATCATTGGCAAGTTCGGTAGTTGCTGCGAACGCAAGTAAAGAAGTTATTTTCGCGATACAATATGCAAATCCACTGTATTATAAAGGAGATGGTAACTTTGATGCTGCAACGGGTATTCAAGGAAATGACATGCATAGTCAATTTGGAGGTGGTCCATCGGGACTTGCACAGGTAGCATCAGGTCCTGTTTATGGAAGACAAGTTAATTCGCACATTCCAACGTGGGCTGCTTTCCGTTTATTTGACCCAAAATTAGATAGCCGCTATGAAGGTACCTATAACAGCGTTTCGTATGCTACAACAGCTGGTTCAGTCAGTTTAGCAAAAAATACATATGCACAGAATATTACCGTAAATTATGCCAAAGGAGATACAACAGGCTATATTCGTGCATGGAATGATCCTGTTTTAAAGGATAGTGATAAGGGTGTCAACGTAAAAGGTGGAACCAAAAAATACAATGTAACAAGTCACCAAGAAATGGAGGGATATGCTCCCATCAACGCAACGACCGGCGTGACAGATAACATGTTTTGGGGTAAGCCTATGTTTTGGAAATTCTTTCAACCGGGGGTTCCTTATGCTGATGGTTGGTCTACGTTAAACGACCCAATATTTAGAGCAGCAGAATTATATTTAATGGCGGCTGAGGCGATCGTAAAAGGTGCAACAGGAGCTAAATTAGGAACTGCAGATGTGTACTACAATGTTATTTTAGACCGTGCTTTAGCTAATAATAAAGGTAAATCACCGAATAGGGCAACAAAGGCGGATGACCCAACAGATGATCCCAAAAATGTTATTTCATATCGAGCAACCCCGGCTACGATTAATGTGGAAATGATTTTGGATGAGTCAGCAAGAGAATTAATGGGCGAATCTTTTCGCTGGAATGATTTAAAACGTACCAAAACTTTAATTTCAAGGAACTTGTTGTATAATCCTTGGACTAAATATGGTATTAATGGATCCCCACAAATAAAAGATTTTCATTATTTACGTCCCATTCCACAAGGAATGTTAGATGTAACAAGTCCGAAAATTGAGCAAAATCCAGGATATTAATTAAATTTGAAACGGATGAATTAAAAAATTCATCCGTTTCATTTTAAACCTGATGTACATTGAAATATATTATTTTCTTCCTATTATTTTCCCAAGCCCTACTGGGCCAAAATTGGATCGATTCACTTGATTTACATGGCAGACAAGTTTATATGCCGGCCAATGAATACAAATGGGATTGGGGCCAAGGAACTTTTTTAAATTCACTGATTCACCTCTATAACTCCAAGCCAGCTTCAGAAAAGGAAGTCTATTTATCCTATCTTAAAAAAGCGATGGATAAGACATTTGACGTTGCCAATGGAAAGCATCCCAATGCCCTAGCATCAGGCCATGCCATGGCCTTCCTTGCTAGAATTACAGGTGAAGAAAAATACAAAAAAAAGGCAAATGAATTGTATGCCGACTACCTAAAAACACCTCGAACCTCGAATGGAGGAGTTTCTCACCGGGTTGAAACTGAGGAGTTGTGGGATGACACAATTTACATGTTAAGTATGTATATGTTAGAAATGTATCGATTCAGCCATGATGAAAAATACATAGACGAATTGGCTTTTCAGGTAAAAGCGCATAGCGAAAAATTGGCTTATTGGCGTACAGGATTATGGGTACATGGTTGGGATTCTGACGTGATAGATTACGACGACAAATGTAGTATTGTCGGTTGGGCCGACCCCATTACACGTAAAAGTAGTGAGTATTGGGGTCGAGCAAATGGCTGGATTGCGATGGCTTTAGTCGATATAGTAGAAACCATCCCTCAAAACTCTAAGCACCGAGAAGCATTTGTTTTAGAATTAAAAAATCTAATGCGACTTCTCCCAGTTCTACAAAATAAAAATACGGGACATTGGTATCAAATTTTAGATGATCCTGAAAATCCAGCTAATTTTCAAGAAAGTTCCTGTACTGCTATGTTTGGGTATGCTATGGTTAAAGGCATTCGTTTAGGAATTTTGCCCATGCAACCTTATCAAAAATCAGCTGATTTAGCCTATCAAGGAATTAAAAAACAAAGCTTAGAAAAAGTAGCTAATGGTCCTTATTTAACACCCAAAAATGTCAGTGGAGGCACTTGCATTGGCTATAAATCATATTATTTTAACCGGCCTAAGGTCAACGGAACAGGATTTGGAATTGCCTCATTCATTATGTTTGGGATTGAATACGAAAAAAAATGAAAAGAAGGAATTTTGCACAACTAGGTGCCACCGTTATCGGATTGTCTCCCTTTATGGGATTTGCTTACTCAAAAAAAGTTTTGCCAGAAAAACCTACCTGGCTTTTAGATCTTATTCGACTGAATGATAAGCAAATAAGTGTTAACCCAAATCCACAAATTATAGATTCGCAGAGTCCAGATGTAGGCGCTATTCGTGACGGAGAAGGTATTCCAAATGCATTGTCAACGGGAGGCTACATTTCCATGTGGGCAATTTCCGTTTCTTGCCCTGAATCTATGTATTATGCTGCACCCAATTTACTTCAATCGATTGAAAAAGGGGCTCAATACTTAACCAGGGCTCAGCATAATGATGGAACCATCGACTTATTGAGTTCTAATTTTCACTCTCCGCCGGATACGGCTTTTAGTGTCGATAACATTGCATTAGCATATCAATTAATCGCACCTGTCAAAGGGGCTGATCAGGCATTAATCCCCTTAAAAAAATATTTATTAAAAGCCGGCGAAGCTTTAATCGTTGGTGGTATTCACACCCCTAATCACCGTTGGGTAGTTGCAGCCGCACTTTTGAAGTTAAATACGATATGGCCAGATAAACGGTATGTGGCCCGTGCAGAAGAATGGTTATTAGAACATATTGATATAGATCCTGATGGCCAATACACGGAGAAAAGCGCAGGTGGTTACACGGCAATCGTCAATCGAATGTTGATTGAAATGGCCAAAGGTCTTAAAAAACCTGAAATTTTAGATGCAGTTCGAAAGAATTTAACGATGACCATGTACTATGTTCATCCAAATGGCGAAGTAGTCACGGAAGCATCCAATAGGCAAGATAAAGGGACCATTAAGTTTTTAAATTCCTATTATTATTCATATCGCTATCTAGCATTACTTGATAAAAATGGTGAGTTTGCTGCCATGTGTAGGTTGATTGAAAAATCCAATACACATGCAACTGGAGAACATCTAAACTACTTTTTATTAGAGCCCGAATTATGGAAAGAACTACCTTCGGGTAAAAATTTGCCTACAAATTATGTAAAGACATTCCCATATTCTGGATTAGTTCGCATCAGGAGAGGCCTATGGGATGTAACAATTTTATCCAATAATCCTGGATTTCTGACTTTTCATAAAGGGAATGCGGTGTTACAAGGTATGAGAATTGCCGCTTCATTTTTTGGGAAAGGACAATTCCAAAGCAGTACAATTAAGCAAGAAGGTACTAAATGGATTTTAAAAAATGAATTAGAAGGTCCATATTATCAACCATACCCAACAGATAAAATTGATCCTCAAGGAGATTTAAGTAAAATGCCACGTTCCATTAGGCCTAAAAGTGAAGTGCAAAACCTGAGCTATGAAGTTGGAATTTCTGAACATGAAACAGGGATAAACATTGACTTTGATATCAAAGGAACGGAGGGTGTTCCTGTAACCTTAGAATTAATTTTCAGACCAGGCGGGAAATTAAGTGGTGTTAATGCTGTTCCAGGTAGATCAAATTCAAATTTATTTGCCGAAAAGGAAGGAACCTATTCTGTAGGGGAAGACACCATCAAATTTGGTCCTGGAATAGCCTTACATAAAGGAATTAATTTGAGAGGGGCATTGCCTTCGATCGAAGCACCAACCGTTTATTTGACTGGAATTACGCCTTTTAAGCATACCTTAAAACTTTTATAAGCAACAAACTATATGAACACACGCAGAAATTTTATAAAAAAATCAACTATAGGCTTAAGTGGATTAGCCTTATTAGAAACGATGCCAATGGAAATGATTGCAGCAAATCGAAAAAAAGTAGCCGCTTCAGACAAATTAAACATCGCATTAATTGGCGTTAAAAACCAAGGTTATAATAATTTAAGAGCGTTCTTAAAAGTAAATGAAGTGAACCTGATCGGTTTATGCGATATCGATGATGAGCAATTAGATCGAAGAAAGGCGGATGTTAATAAATTAGGCGTAGCCAATCCGATTATTTACAAGGATTATCGCAAAATGCTTGAAAACAAGGATATTGACGCTGTATTAGTGGCCACACCTGATCACTGGCATTGCTTACAATTGACAGATTCATTATCTGCTGGCAAGCATGTTTATGTGGAAAAGCCTGTGGCAAACTCTGTCGGCGAAGCTAAAACAATGATTAAAGCGACAGAAGCTTCAGGAAAAATTGTTCAAGTAAATCAATGGCAAAGGTCTCAACAGCACTTTAAAGATGCTGTGGCATTTGTGCATTCCGGAAAACTAGGAACTATTTTAAACACGAAAACTTGGATGTATCGAGGCACTGATCCATTACCCATTGTAGCTAACAGCCAAGTACCAGCAGGCGTGGATTATAAGATGTGGCTTGGACCGGCTCAAATACGCGATTTCAACAAAAATAGATTTCACTATGAATTTCGGTGGTTTTGGGATTATGCCGGTGGTTTAATGTGTGATTGGGGTGTTCACTTAATGGATATTATGCTTTGGGGAATGCAGGTAAATGAGCCCAAATCAGTTTCAGCAACGGGAGGAAAAAGAATTTTCCCAACCGATGCACGAGAAACACCAGACTATTTACATGTCACCTATGATTTTGGCACATTTTCAAACACTTGGGAACATTATATGGGAATTGGGGCGGGACAATATGGTCGTGGGCACGGAATCGCATTTATTGGAACCAAAGGTACGTTAGTGGTCAACCGATCAGGTTGGGAAGTAATCGCTGAAAATGGCCGAATGGAATCCGTTCCTTTAGCTTTAAAGTCAGATGTAGGATTGGACTTACACGCGCAAAACTTTGTTGATGTGATTAAAAGCGGACGTAAAGAAGATTTAGCCTGCCCGATTCAGGCAGGTGCCACAGTAGCGGTTAATGCACACATGGGAAATACAGCCTATCGTACAGGAGAAAAAATTACTTGGGATCCTGTTAAAGGTTTATATGATAAAAAATCAGCCAATAACTTGATAAAACCTACCTATCACAATGGGTTTCAATATCCGAAATTTTAAAAACAAAATGAGTAAATTGGCGTTTAAAATAAGGTAAATAGAATTAAATCTTATTTTTATCTATTTAATTACACACGATGAAACTTCTACTTTTAAGCTTATTTTCTATTTTAAGTACTCAAATAATGGCTCAGGCCGACTTTGAAAAAAAATTACAAACCAAGTTGATCATGGCTGAAGATGGGGATGTTATCAACATAGAGGCGGGCAATTTTGCGTTAACCAAAAGTTTAAGCATTGATGGCAAAAAGAATATCACTATCCGAGGAAAAGGGATTGACAAAACTGTACTAAGTTTTAAAGGACAAACTCAAGGTGCAGAGGGAATCAGAATAACAAATGGCGAAAATATTATTTTAGAAGATTTTACAGCAGAAGATTCCAAGGGAGATTTAATTAAAACCATGCACGTAAAAGGAATCACGTTCCGAAGGCTAAAGACGGCTTGGACGGGAAAACCCTCCCCTACGAATGGCAGTTACGCATTATACCCAGTGCTATGTGAAAAAGTATTGATTGACAGTTGCATTGCCATCGGTGCTTCTGACGCTGGAATTTACGTAGGACAATCCAAATATATTACCGTTCGAAATTGTACCGCTTTTCAAAATGTAGCGGGAATCGAAATTGAAAATTCATTATATGCAGATGTCTACAATAATGTGGCAGAAGGGAACACAGGAGGAATTTTAGTTTTTGATTTGCCTGATTTAATCCAAAAAAAGGGAGGCTTCGTGCGTGTTTACAACAATTTAATTAAAGAAAATAATTTGGCCAATTTTGCGCCCAAAGGTAATATTGTCGGCAACGTACCCAAAGGAACAGGCATGATGGTGCTGGCCACAAGTCAAGTTGAAATTTTTGATAATAAAATTCTTAATCATGCGACAGTGGGCATTGCTATTATTAGTTATTTTATGACTGAGAAAAAAAATAAAGATAAAGCGTATTATCCCTACCCTACCTCAATCAACATCCATGACAATTTATTTGAAAGAAAACCACATCGCGTACCAATGGATAGCCGATTTGGGCAATTGTATCGGGTGAAATTAAAATTTGGGCGTAAGATACCTCAGGTCATTTTTGATGGAATACTTGACCCTAAATTAGTAGGAACTGATGGAAAATACCTTCCTGAATATGCCATTTGTGTCCGAAATAACATCAACCAAAGCACAGCATTTATAGATGCTGACCATGATTTCAAAAATATATTAGTAGGTCCCGACTTATTTGATTGTTCTCCCGTTTCGATCAAATCAAACAAGTTTTAACTTTATGAATAACATACGCATCATTTTAATTTCATGTGTCACTTTGACATTTTTAATGTCAATTGATTCAGAAATTAATAAGGAATTTAACTATCCCGAAAAACTATCTGAATTTGGGTTATTTAAAGGACGCTTGCAAGATCAAATTCCTGCAGGGGACGTTCTACCCTATAGCCTAAATTCGCCTTTATTTTCAGATTATGCGCATAAATTAAGATTCGTAAAAATGCCGACAGGAACTGAGGTTAGTTTTAACCCTGATTCTGTATTTCAATTTCCTGTTGGAACCATTATAGCCAAGACATTTTACTATAAAAATGATGAGCGAAATGAGGCAAAAGGCAGACGATTAATGGAAACAAGAATTCTAATTCATGAGCCTAAAGGCTGGAAAGCTTTGCCCTATATTTGGAATAAAGAACAAAATGAAGCCACATTAGAAGTGGCTGGTGGTGGAGATTTAGTTACTTGGCTAGATAATCAAGGGAAAAAACAAGCCTTTGACTACGTAGTACCTAATATGAATCAATGCAAAGGTTGTCACGAAAGACAAGGAATCATGACTCCCATCGGCCCTTCCGCGCGCCAATTAAATGGCGAGTTTTCCTATGACAATAGCACACACGAAAACCAGTTGACCCATTGGAAAAACAAACGTGCATTAAATAATCTTCCAGAACTTTCAGTTGTGCCCAAAATGCCATCTTATTCAGATCAAAGTGTTACTTTAGATCTTAGGGCAAAAGCTTATTTGGATATCAATTGCGCCCATTGCCATAATCCAGTAGGTCCTGCGCAATCCTCAGGGTTATTTCTTCATTGGAATAATCCAAATAAAACAAGCTATGGCTTTATGAAAACACCCGTAGCTGCAGGAAGAGGATCCGGAAATTTATCTTATGATATTGTGCCTGGAAAACCAGAAGAAAGTATTTTAGCTTATCGAATGCATTCATTAGATCCTGGAATCATGATGCCTGAATTAGGACGTAGATTATCTCACAAAGAAGGCGTAGATTTAATTAAAAATTGGATTAAATCACTTTGAAATTATGAAAAAAATAGCACTATTTATTCTTTGCTTTTTGATCGGACATACTAGCCTAGTGGGTCAGAGTAAAAAAGAAAAATTACCTAATATTATTTATATTTTAGCGGATGATTTAGGCTATGGTGATGTTTCTGTAAACAACCCAAGTGGTCAAATAAAGACTCCTAATATTGATCAAATCGCCTTAAAAGGCATGCGTTTTACGGATGCGCATTCGGCTTCAGGGGTTTGCACGCCAACGAGGTATGCCATTTTGACTGGTCGGTATCCGTTTAGAAGCAAATTGCCCGTAGGGGTTTTAAGAGGATACAGCCGCTCATTGATTGAAAAAGACCAACAAACTGTTGCTAAATTGCTCTCTCAAGCTGGGTATCAAACTGGGGTCATAGGCAAATGGCACTTAGGAGTAGATTGGACTTTAAAATCTGGAAATGAAGCTTTGTTGCTTGAAAAAGAGTTAGGAATAAAGACTGAATTAAATCCTGAAGTCATTGATTTCACTCAACCTGCAACAGCGGGGCCAAAATCTGCTGGATTTGACTATTCATATATTCTACCTGCTTCACTGGACATGCCTCCTTATTTATACTTGGAAAATCAACAAGTTGAAGAACAGCCCACTGCTTATACCGCTGGAAATAAAATGGAAAAAGGGTATTCAGGACCCTTTTGGCGAGAAGGAAAAATGTCTCCTTCCTTTGATTTTCATCAAGTTTTACCTCGATTTATTGACAAAGCAAAACAATTTATTGGAAACCAAACTGGAGAAAAACCTTTCTTTTTATATTTGCCATTAGCCGCGCCGCATACTCCCTGGATGCCCAATCCTGCATATATTGGAAAATCCGGTGCGGGAGAATATGGTGATTTTGTCCAGCAAGTTGACGCGTCCGTGGGAGATGTGTTGAGGCAATTGGAAAAATCAGGAATGGATAAAAATACGATCGTAATTTTTGCGAGCGATAATGGTCCTTATTGGCGATCTGATTACATCGAGCGTTTTAATCATAGGTCAGCAGGTGAATTTAGGGGAATGAAAGGTGACGCTTTTGAAGGAGGTCATCGGATACCTTTTTTTGTTCGTTGGCCCGGACACATAAAGGCTAATTCCACATCAGATGCCACAACTAGTTTAGCTAATTTATTAGCTACATGTAGCGATTTAACAGGCATTAAAGCCACATCAGAAGACACTTACAGCATTTTACCAATTCTGAAAGGTCAAACAAAAGAGATCAAAGGACAGCCTGGAATTGTTGTTTCATCATCGATTGGATATTTAAGCATTCGAAAAGGAGATTGGAAGTTGATTGAAGGCTTGGGATCTGGAGGGTTCACCGAACCACAAAAAATCGACCAAGTAAAAGAGGGGGTCAATGGCCAGTTGTTTAATTTAAAGATTGACCCAAAAGAAACTCAGGATGTATTTGAAACAAATAAAGATAAGGTACACGAATTAAGAATTTTACTTGAAGAAATTAAGGGCTTAAAAAAAAGATAGGTTAGTAAGTTATGAATTTACGAATCAAAAATAGGTTCATTAGGATTCGTAATACAATCATGCTAATTTTTTGTTTGAGTGTACTACATCCTTGTTTTGCTCAAAATTTTGAACAAACAATTCGGGGTAAGATCATAGATAAACAAACGCTGGAAACGCTTTCTAATGTTTCAGTTCACCTAATTCCAGGGAATCAAATTAGTTACAGCGATAGTTTAGGCCGTTTTTATTTTCACAAAATACCTTTAGGTAGATATAGCATTTCGTTTTCCAGACTAGGATATTCCCCTACAAATATTCCAAATTTAGAACTTAAAAGTGGTAAGGAGATCAACTTACCAATTGAATTAGAAGAAGCCCCTCAATTTTTACGTGAAGTGATTGTGGTTTCAGAACGAGCAAAAGACCGAGCAAAAAATGAAATGGCATTGGTTAGTACACGTCAATTTTCAGTCACCGAGGCGAATAGATATGCCGGAGGATTTCAAGATCCAGCTCGTATGACCTTAAATTTTGCAGGCGTAACGAATGCAGGATCAGATCAAAATAACGAGATAATAATTCGAGGAAATTCTCCAAAAGGATTATTGTGGAGAATGGAAGGGATCGAAATTCCAAATCCCAATCATTTTGGAGATGGGCAAGGCTCCACCAGTGGAATCATATCGATGATCAATTCAACCAGCTTGGCCAACTCCGACTTTATGACGGGCGCATTTCCTGCAGAATATGGGAATGCCTCCTCAGGTGTATTTGACCTACGATTTAGAAGAGGCAATAACGAAAAGAAAGAATGGATGGCACAATTATCTGTCGTGGGAATAGATTTGGCCTCTGAAGGACCCATTGGGAAAAATGGTGGTTCCTACCGGGCTGGTGCTAGATATTCAACCTTAGAACTGTTATTGAAATCAGGGTTAATTAATATCAATACAGGAAATTTCAAGCCTGCCTATCGTGATTTAAATTACACGGTAGATATTCCCTTGAAAAGAGCTGGAATTTTGACTTTTTGGGGCTTAGCAGGAGCTAATGATACGGAAGATGAGAAAACTACTACGAAGGATTACTCAAAAAGTGCGATGGGTGTCTTTGGATTATCCTATAAATTACCTTTCAAAAATGGTCACTTTTCAACTGTTTTGGCATTAACAGATGAATCTTCCAACATCAGTAAAATTGAAATCATAGGGAATGAATGGAAAAATACTAAAGACCAACTTTACCGTTACCCGAATTTGCGATTAAATACAACCTATTTATATAAATTTAATGCAAGCTTAAGTGCGAAGTTTGGAATTAATGTAAGCCAACTATCCTTTGAGCTTAAAGATGAACGTTGGGATGGTAAAAAATTGGTTAATTATTTAAATGAATCTAGTTCAACCTTTTACATTCAGCAGTTTGGCCAAATCATAAAAAAATGGACAAGTTCCTTTCAAACTACTTTTGGACTTCATGCATACCAATTTGAATTGAATCAATCTAAGGCTATTGAGCCCAGAATGGCCATCTCATTAGAAAATCGTTCTGGAGGCCGAATAGGATTAGGTATTGGTTGGCATTCACGCATCGAACCCATATCCACCTATCTATTTAAAAAATATATGACCAATGGAAGCTTTGTGCAGCCTAATAAAAGCATAATACCATCACAAGCTTTACACCAAGTAGTTTCTTTTGACCAAAGAATCGGAGAAAATACTCGACTCAAAGTTGAGGCCTACCTCCAAAACATAAATCAAGTACCCGTAGACACATCCAAAACCGGTTTATTTTCATTAGTTAATTACACCTCCGGAATCCCTAGCCAAGTACTTGAAAATACGGGCAAGGGCATCAATAAAGGCATCGAATTGACGTTAGAACGATTTTTAGCGGATGATTTTTATTATTTGATCACCGCTTCACTTTTTGACTCCAAGTTTCAAAACAAAGATTTAATATGGCGTAATACGCAATTTAACAACCTATTTGCCGGAAATATTTTGGTTGGAAAAGATTTTAAATTGGCTAATCAGAAGTCACTTTCTATTAACTTAAGATATTTATTAAGAGGAGGTAATCGATATACACCCATTAACCTTGCTGAATCTATAAAAAAAAATACGACCATTAACTTCCAATCAAGGGCATTCGAATCTCAATATCCGAATTTTGAGCGATACGATTTTTCACTAGCCTATCGAATTAATAAGTTGAACCGAACCTGGTCTTTTCGGGTAGATCTTCAAAATATTTTCAACACAAATAATATCATCGAGGAGCGGTACGATTCAAGCATAAAAGGTTTATCCTATCGATTTGCCCTTCCACTTATCCCTATACTTAGTGCCCAATTAGAGTTCTAAAATGATCAGTTTGTTTATTGGTATTAACTTGAATATCAATGTAATCTACCTACATTGCTGCGCTTAAATTTTAAATTGCCTAACCCAACAAATAAATGAATTATAAATCTAATATCGAAGATATGCTGCTGGAAATGATTCAACCCAAATTGACCGAAATTGAGGAGCGATTTAGTCGGGGTGAAGGATTAACCGGTGAAGACGTTAATACACTTTTATTGAAATCACAATTCAATCACATCAACCATTTGGATCTCCGATTGGATGAGGTGGTGGCCGATGTATCTAGTCTGAAAACTGACTTCAAGCAATTGGAAAATAGATTCGAAGGATTAGAAAATAAATTTGAAGGATTAGAATCAAGGCTTGAAACTAAATTTAATGCATTAGAGTCAAGATTAGACACTAAGTTTGCCGCACTTGAATCTCGCCTAGACGCCAAAATCGATTCATTAATTGCTCAATTTAATGAATTTAAAATGGAACTCCGTTTAGAGATTCAAATGGCCATACACAAATCAATGAAATGGAGTATTGGCCTATTGGCTTTTATCATTACCTTTTTAAAAGTATTAGAAATGATTTTAGCTAAATAAATTTAATTAAAACTATTTTCCCAATACGATATTAACAATTCGCTTCGGTACGACAATTACTTTAGAAGGAGATACACCTGCTAATATTTTAATCACTTGCTCATTTTCCAAAACCCCGGATTCTATTTCAAGCGGTGAAGCTGAGCTAGGGAAATCCAGTGTTAATCTAACTTTTCCATTAAATGATATTGGGTATTTGAAAGAATCCTCATCTAAAAAAGCAGGGTTAAATTCAGGAAATTTGGCATAGGATATTTGGCCGGGCAATTCTCCAAGAGCTACCCATAATTCCTCTGCGATGTGGGGAGCGTAAGGAGACAATAAGATTAATAACTCCCTCAAAACTGATTTTTTATGGCATTTTAACTGGCCTAAATCATTTACACAAATCATCAGAGTTGAAACCACCGTGTTAAATGAAAAACGTTCTAGGTCATCCTTAACTTTTCTAATGGCAGTGTGAAGCACACGGAGTTCATCAGTTGAAGCTGTTTCATCTACCAACTTTTTGGCTTGTGTATTTTCGTCAAAGAATAATCGCCAAACCTTACGCAAAAAATTATGTGATCCAGAAATAGAATTCGTATTCCAAGGTTTAAATTGCTCCAAAGGGCCCAAAAACATTTCATATACGCGTAATGTGTCAGCACCATATTTTGAAATCAAATCATCTGGGTTAACGACATTGTATTTTGATTTAGACATCTTTTCAACTTCCCAACCGCATACATATTTATCCCCTTCAAGGATAAATTCTGCATCCTCTGGCACATCATTTCTAGACTTTTTAAATGCATCTCTATCTAAAATATCATTCTCGACAATATTGACATCTACATGCAAAGCAACCACCTGATATTTCTCTTTTAATCCGAACGAAACAAAAGTTACCTTTTCGGAATCTTTCAATCGATAAACAAAATTGGACCTTCCTTGGATCATTCCTTGGTTAATCAATTTTTTAGCAAATTCTTCTTCTTGTACTAATCCAAGATCCTTCAAGAATTTATTCCAAAAACGACTATAAAGTAAATGTCCGGTGGCATGTTCAGAACCTCCAATATATAGGTCAACAGCCTGCCAATAATTGACAGCTTCTTTAGAAGTGAATTCTTCTTTATTTTGAGAATCCATATATCGATACCAATACCACGAGGATCCAGCCCAACCAGGCATTGTGGACCATTCATATTCATATTGATTTTTATACTTCCAGTCAGCGGATGCACGTCCCAAAGGAGGTTCGCCTGTTTCTGTTGGCAAATATTTATCAATTTTGGGTAACTCCAGTGGTAAATCTGATTCATCGATTAAATAAGGCAACAATTCCCCTTTAGATGTGGGTTTAAAATAGACTGGAACAGGTTCTCCCCAATACCTTTGTCTTGAGAAAACTGCATTTCGCATGCGATATTGAATCTTTCCCTTTCCTAAACCACGTTGCTCCAACCAAGTTATCAAAGTATTGGAGGCATCTTTGTAAGATAAACCATTAATGATACCAGAATTAATGTAGCGCCCTTCTTTGGTCGCATCAGCCTGTTTTTCAATTCCCTTTTGAGCATCTAATATTGGAATAATAGGTAAATCAAAATGAATCGCAAAATTCCAATCTCGCTGATCTCCCGAAGGAACTCCCATCACTGCTCCTGTTCCATATCCAGCCAATACATAATCAGCCAAATACAAAGGTACCCGCTCATTATTAACCGGATTAATTACATAACTTCCTGTAAAGACGCCGGAAATTTGCTTCACCTCGGAAACACGATCCAACTCCGATCTTGATTGAGTCCATTTCACATATTCAGCAACAGCAGATTTTTGCTCCGGAGTTGTCAACAAATCAACCCATTCATGCTCTGGGGCTAACACCATAAAAGAAACTCCATAGATCGTATCAACCCTGGTGGTAAAAACTTTGATTTTTTTGTCAACTACATTCTCAATGTCAAAGGTAACTTCAGCGCCAATTGACTTACCAATCCAATTTCTTTGTTGCTCCTTGATGGAATCAGACCAATCAACCTCATCCAAACCTGTCAGCAATCGGTCTGCATAAGCCGTAATTCGCATCGACCATTGGCGCATTTTTTTCTGCTCAACAGGATATCCTCCACGCTCAGAAAAACCATCTTTAACCTCATCATTAGCTAACACCGTGCCCATAGCTGGACACCAATTAACCACAGAATCATCTAAATAAGCTAATCGAAAGCCCAATGTATATTTATACTGCTCCTCTTCTGAATATGAATTCCACTCAGCCGCCGTTATTCGGGGTAACTCCTCATCACAAACAGCCCTTAGATTCAAAGAGCCCTTTTTTGTTAAAATTTCAATCAAAGTATCTATCGACTCAGCCTTGTCAGTTTCCTGATTGTACCATGAATTAAATAACTTCATGAAAATCCACTGAGTCCATTTGTAATACGAAGCATCAGATGTCCGAACTTCACGTGACCAATCAAACGAAAAACCCATGTTTTTCAATTGTTCAATATATTTTGCAATATTATTTTCAGTCGTAACTGCAGGATGTTGACCTGTTTGAATCGCATATTGCTCTGCAGGTAAACCAAAGGAATCAAAACCCATAGGATGTAAAACCTCAAAACCCATAAGTCTTTTGTAGCGCGATATAATATCTGATGCAATGTAACCTAATGGATGCCCCACATGCAATCCTGCTCCAGATGGATAGGGGAACATGTCAAGTACAAAATACTTGGGTTTATTTTTATTTATTTGAGATTTAAATGTTTCATTTTTTTCCCAAAAAGATTGCCATTGCTTCTCAATCTCACGAAACTGATACTCTGTACGCATAAATTTTTTATAATCATTTAAAGAACTCGCAAATTAAGTCTTTTTTGTCAAAAAATATTTACTCTACTTTGTTGGTAGATTAAGTAAAGTCTATTAGCTTTGTAGAGAATAATAATTAAACATGTCTTTATCTAGCGAGCCAAGTAACTTTAACAAAAATTTCCCAAGCCTTTATAAGGCTATGCAGATAATTTGGAAAAGAGAAAGAAGTGCAACTGAAATAATCATTCATTTAAGTAATGCACTCGGGCTAATGATTGTAGGCCATCTCCTATTTAGTTATTTAACTGCTGAAAATTTAATTGCAGTTTTTAATTCAGTCAATTCTGAAATCCTTTACTACATTGCTGGTGGATTTGTGGCCCAAATGATTGATGGGGCGCTGGGTATGGCTTACGGTGTAACTGCAACAACTTTTTTACTATCAGTCGGCATTACACCAGCAGCCGCTTCGGCTTCGGTTCATGCCTCGGAAGTTTTTACATCGGGTGTCTCCGGTTATATGCATCTGAAATTCGGAAATGTTAATTCAAAATTATTTAAAACTTTGGTCATACCGGGTATCATTGGTGCCATTTTAGGGGCTTATGTATTATCAAGTTTGGAAGAGTACTCTTCGTTAATAAAACCAATCGTATCTGTCTATACGTTGTTTTTAGGTGTCATTATCATTCGGAAAGCATTGATTAAAAGAATGGAAAAACGTCCACTTAAGCGAGTGGGTGTGCTGGCACTTTTTGGAGGCTATCTAGATTCCATCGGCGGTGGTGGCTGGGGACCGATTGTGTCTTCCACACTAATTGCATCAGGAAGACACCCGAAATACACCATTGGCAGCGTAAATTTGACCGAGTTTTTTGTCTCACTAGCCTCATCCATCACCTTTTTTACCGTTATTGGTTTAGGCTATTGGCAAGTGATCATTGGCCTAATTCTTGGTGGCGTTGTTGCAGCGCCAATTGCAGCCAAAATAGCCAATAAACTTCCAGTAAAATCGATGATGATATTAGTCGGTATGGTGATTATCATCGTCAGTCTCCGACAAATTATTTTAGGGCTGCCAAAATTTTTCTAGTCAACCATTATCTTCTTTTGACTTATTTGATTTTTTGACGAAGTGAATTTCAGCAAATAGATGCCTCTTGGAATTCGAGATACATCAATCCTGGCAGGAAACAACTTTTCAATTTGAACATTGGTTATTATTTTTTTGCCCACAAAATCAAACATTTCATATGTACCGCTTTCATTAGCCATGATTTGTAAATAATCATGGCTGGGATTCGGCCAAACTTGAAGTGAGGTGTTCTCCATATTAGTAGCCAATTCAGACATGAATTTATTTTGCAATAATTGAACTCCCCCAGTTGCTAAGCCTATATTTAAGTCGACCAAACCGTCTTGATTCCAATCAGACGCAGATATATTGGCCTTTTGACCAAAACTAAAGGATAGCAAATCGGTTCCAACTTGCCATTGTATGGAAAGTGATTTGGGATCTAAAGTGCCCCGATGTAAATGACCTGATTTATCGACACCAATAAAATCCAAGCAACCGTCTAGGTCAACATCCGCTAATACAAATGATTGCAAAGTCCAATCCGTTTTTTTTGAAAAATCACACCAATCAGCCTGTAGCATTTTCAAAAAAGACTCATCATAACTTCGAATTCGACCACTATTTTCTAAAACCAATAAATCTAGCTGGCCATCAAGATTCCAATCTATAAAAAAAGGCCGATCACCTGAAGATAATCCAGATAGTTTGAATTTGTTGATTTCAGATGTATTTGAAGTACAATACCGAACTTCTGGACCTAAAAATGTTTGAAACGAAATGACTAGTTGGCGACGGCCCGATGAAATAAGATCGGCCAAAGACAATTGAATATCTGTTCCTTGAATTAGCTTCGAAAGCCCTCCAAAATCATTCGTTTTGAAAATCAATTCAGGTTTTAAATTGGTCCCTATATTTTCATAATAATAAATAGACGCCCTGACACCAGTAGAAGTCCTAATTCCTGAATTCCCAACATAAAAGTCTAAGTCCCCATCTTGATCACCATCCCACCATACGCAAGTAGCACCCTCTCCCACGTCGATCATTTCGTTCTGCAAATAATTTTTTGATTTTAGTACCCAATCGCCTTTCTCGAATTGATACAAAGAAATCGAGTTTTGAAAGTCCTGTAAATACCCGCCATTATCTGCAGCATTGGTAGAAGTCAACAATTCCATTTGTCCATCGCCATTCAAATCCAATGGAAAAGCAGCAGCAAAAAAAGGAACAGAAACTGGATTTTTAATGGGAAAATCAAAATCTGCTTTTAAAAAATTAGCCTGATTAAGGCTTCCAGCATTTTGAAGGCAAACTAGATTTGGACAAGTAATATGACCAAACAATAAGTCCTTTATTCCATCCTTATTTAAATCCAACAAGCTTAAGCTATTGCCCGTATGCATGGTTTGAACAGTCGAAAAATTACTATTTAATGCGATTGTTGAATTCCCTGTAGCATTACATGGAACCCCAAATAAAATATCACGGCAGTCATTGTGAATAAAATTACCCCAACAATCGCCAAATCGTTGGAATTGAAGGCCCATTTTGCCCATTTTCTCCAAAGACAAATTTTTATGAAATTCCAGGTAATGCCCCCCCGGTTCAAAAGACACAATATCGATATCTCCATCCCCATCTATATCCCCGATTGCAGGTATGTCAGATGCGGCTACATACAAGTTAATTTTACTTGAAAAGCCCTCAGTCATCAGTGCCTCTGAAATTAACTCAAATTTAATTGACGACCCGACAGAATTATTTCGATAGACTCTGACACCGGCGGATGTTGATGTGAAAAGATCCTTCTTTTTATCCCCATCATAATCACAAAGGATAAGCCAATTTTCAACTAATGGAAAATATTTCTCGTAGTTGGGATCATAGGATAACGCAATTGCTCCGCCTATTGTTGATTTATTTATATACGTATAAACTTTTTGATTCGTTCGATCAAATGCCAGCACGTCTTCAACGCCATCTTCATTTAAATCGATTTGAGAAAATTGGACTGCATTTAATCCCCCAGACCATGCATTCTTTAAAATCGCTACCCCATTCGAGACTGCAATATCCTGATTAAACTTAAATTGTGGGCTTTGACCCAAAATTTGAGCACTTAAAATCATTAAAAAAAGGAATACTAAATTTTTCATTCGATATTTGTATCCGCAATATGCAAATTGGAGCATTAAATATAAAATGAAGGTGACTAATTCATTGCTTTTAGACAAATTTTTATCTTCCACCGGGATATCAACTGATACTCGAAAAATAGCAAAAGGAAATCTATTTTTTGCATTAAAAGGGCCTAATTTTAATGCCAATATTTTAGCCAAAGAAGCCTTAGAAAAAGGTGCGTCTTTCGCTGTCATCGATGATCCAACGTTTGATTTAGGAGAAAAAACTTTGTTGGTACAAGACGGATTGCTAGCACTACAAGATCTAGCCCATCGCTACCGTAAAACCTTGTCCATTCCCATTATTGGCCTAACAGGTTCAAATGGCAAAACCACCACCAAAGAGCTCATTTTTTCCGTTTTGTCTCAAAAATACCGCTGTTTTGCAACAGCTGGCAATTTAAACAACCATATAGGCGTTCCGTTATCTATTCTGTCCATTAAGCCCAGCGACGAAATTGCTGTCATAGAAATGGGGGCCAATAAGCAAGGTGACATTAAAGAATTGGTCGATATCGCACAACCCACCCATGGTTTGATTACCAATATTGGCAAAGCACATTTAGAAGGTTTTGGCGGAATTGAGGGGGTCAAAAAAGGAAAAGGAGAATTGTTTGACTTTTTGGCTAGTCATGCCTCAACCGTTTTTTTACCAGAAAACAAAAATGTGATTCATGATATGCATGCCGAGAGAGTATTTATGAAGACGATTTTGGCCAATCAAGAAATGCCTATACAGTTAATCACGTCTACACCCACCATCATTTATCAAACCAATGCCGGTGAAAAAATAACTACGCATTTACC
>Ga0209829_10000874_pt1 | contig 25869 bp, 33 predicted proteins | sample C_140205_EF_Meta_FD_187311 | JGI IMG/M metagenome (GOLD analysis project Ga0209829, IMG submission 187311) | Freshwater microbial communities from Lake Croche, Canada to study carbon cycling - C_140205_EF_MetaG (SPAdes) (version 2) | ecosystem: Environmental > Aquatic > Freshwater > Lake... | reverse complement strand
AAGAATAGCCTTGCCAGAACGCTCGTTCGATTGCTGCCCAAGTGATGCGTTGTACTGTCCAGTTGCCGATTTTATGTCCTCGGACGCCCCCATTTTGGCTTGAATCAGACCAGTTTGGGCCATTGGCGGCAACGCACGTTGCGGCAACGGTAACACAGCACCCTGACCGTCCGTTACATCTGGATTGACCTCCAAATACGGCCAATTCTGCGTGTTTGCAGTCTTCCATTGGGTTTCGTACCCTTCAAACTGCCCACCATAACCAATAAACGGGGCCTTTGGAGCCAGCGCCAGCATTTCTGCCTCTTGGCTAGTCCAATAGTTGTACATCCGTTGGGCATCTTTAGCGTTTCTGACCAGCCCGCTGATGTAAATCCGGCCCTCAACTTCGTATTCGTTGCCAATTACCCGCACAACAGGAATGCAATTACCGGCCCACTCTTGCTCTTCAAGGATTTCGTAGCCGTTGATCTTGCACCACTTGATCTTTTTGATCTCTGCTTGACGTGATTTCTTCGGTTTGCCGTAAACCGCCTTTAACTGCTTGTCTTCTGGCGTACCTTCAAACGCAGTCACGTTGCCAGGGTACAAATTCAGCGTTTTACGCTCGTAATCGCAGTAAAAATACTCCGCAATTCGGATCGTATCGGTATTTAACCACTGACTCAGGTTCTGATCCCCAACACCAAGCGTTTCCAGCGTAGAAAGCGGCGACGCATTCGGAAAAAGCCTGTGGTATTCCTCTTGGCTTAAATCCTCAGTGATAAAACACCACTTAGCATCGCTGCCGCACGGGTCTTGAATCAACGGGTCCATGTAGACCGAGAAACTATTGCGTACTCTCGCGATCTTGATGTCTTGGTCAAACGTATTGTCGTCGCAATACTCGGTCAGAACCCGAATATAACCCTCGCCGTAGGCCACCTGGTTTTCACAAGCCGTATCGTAGGCCACATCGGCATCCGAGATGTACTCGATATGCCGGATCATACCGTTAAAAATCTCGGCAACCTCAACATCAGCGTTGTCATCTACCGGGATAACCTTCACGCTAGGACGATTCTGGCGCTGGTCGTTGGTAATCTGGTGGACGTGCTGCGGCAGCTTATTGATCGTCAAGCATGGCCGCGCGTTAATCGTCTGCCCCTGCACCGCGCCACGGGTCGCCAGCACATCTGCGGGCCATTGCCATTGGTTATCCGGTGAGCCTGCGTAGAACCGCAAGTCGTCTAGCTCGTCTTCCCTACTCTCGGAATACGCCGAGATTGCCATCGACAGGCGATCTCGTGCCGTTGACAGTACATCCGAGTCGCTCTTGAGTGGTTTGCCACCCAACGCGACATTGCCAACAGCGTTTATTCCGGTGTAATCGCTCACTTTTTCTTAGCCGTCTTAGCCGAGTCTTTGAAGTCTTTAGCCGTTGGCGCGTTCTTGCTGCCAACCTTGTTCATCTTCTCGCCAGAACCAGCCTTAATGCGTTCCTGCTTGGCGTGAATATTGGCGTACAGGCCGGGTTTACTCATTTCTTCTTCGCCGCTTCACGCTTGGTAGCGTAGGCAATCGCAACCGCTTGTTTGACCGGCTTACCGGCCTTTACTTCAATCTTGATGTTTTCTTTGAAGGCTTTTGGAGAAGCAGACTTTTTAAGCATTATGCACCCATCCAAGATCCAGACATTGTAGACCCACTAGACCTTAACGTCTTAGGTGGCTCTTTGTATTCTCGATGCGCTACAGGGTAAGCAAAGGTCACGGCTAATGCATCAGCCGCATCAGGACTTGCTAAACCCCTAGCTTTCATTTCCTTCTTTCCCTCAAGGAAGATCGTACCCGCGCTGTTAGGCTTTTTCATCGGACCAACCAGATCTGCTTTTAACTGCCGATCCTTCGGAATACTCGCAGACCGTAACCAGTCCCGCATAGCACCCCACATCTCTGCCCGTTTATTACCCCACATCACCGGGTTTTTGGCCTTCCAGCCAAAATTAACCCCTCTCACCTTATACCTTTGTTCAACCAGGCGGTCAAGTATTCCATACCCCAAACCACCCTCGTCAATTACCGTCAATGTGGGCTTGTACTCTTCAATCGCATCAATGACATTGCCAACCGTGGTCATCGTATCGTCGCCCCTAAACCGCTTAATCGCAACAATATCCCGACCCTGTCTAACCACAATTACCGTTGAATCCAATCCTCCTCGCGCCGGATCAACGCCAATGACAATCGGCGCGGTCTGATCTTTATATTTTTCCCTCTCCATAGCATCGTCCACCAAACCTGGCCCAATAAATTGGTCATCCCCGCTAGCCGGAAACTCTCCGTATACCTCCACCCGCGCTTGAGGTGAATCCTCACCATACTCGGCGATGATCTGCTCATACGTATTCTTGTCCGTCCCCTCAACCTCCCTGGCGTCAATCTGCCGGCCCTTCCAAAAATCCCGCTTGCCATGAAATGTCTCAAAGAAATACCCACTATTCCTCCTCGGATTACTAAACGCAAACCAGTACCTGTCTAGAATATTCTCGGTAAAGAACCCCGCACCCACCGCCCAGATCGGGTCCGGTATCCCGCTTGCCTCGTCAAATATCAACATCATTCCGTCGTGGTTGTGTACCCCGGCGTAAGCGTCCGGATTCTCTTCTGACCAGAGCTTGCCCTCTGCCGCCCAATAGCGCGTCCCCTTCTTCAGATCCCGCTCAACCAGTTCGGTCAGCCATTGCGCCGGCACGATCTTAGTCGCGCTGATCTCCCACCAATGGCTGTTGATAATCATCGCCTGCCACTTGGTCAACTCGCCCCAGGTCACCGAGCGTAGCTGGCTCTCGCTGTTGGCCGACACAATCACCGTCGAGCCGATTCGCGTTGACAACATCCACAGAATCAACCAACTCACCAGCGCAGACTTGCCAATACCCCGCCCACTAGACACCGCCTCGCGCAGCGTCTGCATATCAACCTGGCCTTTGTTCTCCTTAATATGCTTGGCAATATCTCGCAGGATCTCGCGCTGCCACTTCCTCGGCCCACTAAACTTAGCCAACGGCGTGTTTTCCTGACCCCACGGGAACGCAAACAACACGAACGCCTCCGGGTTGTCCGCAACCGCCGGCGACCATAGCTTGGTCATCAGGATCTGTTCATCTTCGGCGCTGTAACGAGTTTTTTGCATTTTTCAAAAAATAAAAAAAATTTGCGCGTGGCCACCGTTACCGTGACCGGTCGCCCGCCGGCCCTACCCGGCCCCCTCGGCGCGTGGCCGGACCCGTCGCCGGCCCTGCCTGGGCTTGAAGAATCGGCGCTAAACCGTTGATTTCATTGGACTTTTGCCGTCAGCGTTGCGACTCATCGGAATGATGGCGGAGGATATGTCCGCCATCGAACTAGGATTCATGCGGGTTTGCGGGGTGTTTGGCGTCAATACATACCTTCTCACTTACCGTAACGGCATCCGTAACAAGCGTAACGGGCTCTGTTACGGTCAGTAACGGCGCGTCCATCTCGATGACCTCGGCCTCAATCAAGCGTGCCTGCGCCTGGGCGAGCGCGTCCGTGATGCTGATGTTGCCGCTCAGTTCGATCTGGCGCGGTGCTTCGGTCCAGCGCATCTGCGTCTTGGTCCACCAGATCAAGCTCGCCACGTCGCCGGACATGGCCTTCTGATAAAGCGTCTTGCCGATCCCGGCGTGAGCTTTAGCGCGGCCTTGCTCAAGGTTCTCCTTAAACCGCTCGCGCAAAGTCGAGACGCCAATCCCGCCGCGAATCAACGATGCGATGTGCGCTTCAGCAACGCCATAACCAGCCATTGCCTCGACTTGCTTGCGCTCTTCGTCCGTTGGTTCAAAGCGTGGGCGGCCGCGACCCCTCGATTCTTCAATTTCTTGTTGATGGTTATTCATGAACTTGCTTCTGTAACGTCTTGAATTCCCTACCACAAATTGAGTTGACTGCATTTTTTCCAGTGTATTCCTCCCATCGTTTGATTATGACATCGCAATACTTCGGGTCAAGCTCCATCACAAAAGCTTTGCGCCCCATTTTCTCGCATCCGATCAATGTGCTGCCGCTTCCACCAAACAAATCAAGTACAAAATTTGATGAGACTTTAAATCTGTTAAAAACCCATTCGATTAATGATATTGGCTTTTGAGTTGGATGAACTCTGTTTTTCTTTTCTGATGCCATTGTGAACTGTCGCACAACACTTCTAAAGTTTGTCCACGCCAATTCGCAATCCGTTTGATCTGACTGCCCGTTGTTTTTGTCCCAAACAATCCAACATTCGCTGTCTGGAAGTGCGGAGCCGTAATAATTTGCCCCCCACCAGACATGGTTTGCGTCTGGATAAAGGCCAAAGGCCAGCAAAAACGAATCTTTCGCTGCGTCTGTGTTGTCATCTCCAAGAATGTCTTGCCCGTAATTTTTCTTCAGAACAGACGATTTTGTTACCGCGTTCATCCCATAAGGCGGGTCCGTAAACACCATCTCAGCTTTCTGCCCATCCATCAGCTTCTCAACCGCGTCAATCGACGTAGAATCGCCGCACATCAATCGGTGCTGTCCTAGTATCCAAACGTCGCCCAATCGCGTTACAGGCTCTTCTGGGGCCTCTGGAACGGCATCCTCATCCGTTAGCCCAGGTTCAACCTCTAACGGCGTGAGCCCATTGATCTCATCAAGGGAAAAACCAGTCAAATCTAGGTCAAACCCTGTCTCGCCCAACTCCTTGAGTTCAAGGGCCAGCATCTCGTTGTCCCATCCAGCGTTTAGGGCCAGTTTGTTATCGGCTAGAACGTAGGCTCGCTTCTTCGCATCGCTCCACCCTCTAGCCACCATCACGGGGACTTCACGCATCCCTAAACGCTTCGCTGCCATCGTCCTGCCGTGGCCAGCAATGATTCCCCCATCCTCATCTACCAACACCGGGGTAGTCCACCCCCACTCGCGGATAGAAGCAGCAATCTGCCCTACCTGCTCATCCGAGTGCGTCCTGGCATTTCTCGCGTAGGGGATCAGTTTTTCAATCGCCCATTTTTCAATTTTTTCTGCTGGATCGGTCATCTTTCGATTTTCCCCTCAAGGTGAAACCTTTGCGTACCGTAACAGCCCGCATCGTACCGTAACACCGTAACACCCTAAAGGGTGTGTTACGTTACGTTACGGTAAACTCGCCTTTGCCGACGTAACAATGTTACGGCATGTTACGGCATGTTACGGTTGTTACGGACTAACTTTTATAATGAGTTTAGATGCCAAGACTGTATCTTTAACCAGCCATCCCTTTTCCATCTTGCCTATAATTTCAGCATCGGTCAGATCCCTGATAATCATTCCTGGTCTGGCTGAAGCCTTTAGATGCTGGTCAACCGAGTTGGCTTTGATGCCTTGCTCAAGCAAAAACGTCTTAAACGCCTCTCGACTGACGTAGGGTTGATCGTTTATTACTTCCGCACCGCCAACGAACCAAGCGCGTTCCAAGTTGGTTTTGTGCTCTGCCAGCTTGTCTTCCTTTGGTTGTGGGATACGAAGATCGCCCTCTTGGAACATCTCAAACACCGCACCAGGCAGCGGCATCCCATCTTCGTCCTGCCAACCAAGATCAACCGGGCTTAAACATCCAAACAGATCGCTTGGTTCCGGCGCGTCTTTCTGCTTGGTGCAGCTAACGACAATCTCATGCGTCTTGCCATGAACCAAGATGCTCGCGTCCAATGCCCCGCGCCACGCGCTGGAACCGCGCGCACGCTGCTTGGCTTCGTTGCTATGGCCTAGGTGATGGATCAGCATGGTCGTCGCACTGAGAGCCATTGAGACCACATTACAAGCATTGATCATGGCGCGTGAGTCTTTGGCTGAGTTCTCATCCCCTGACATATGGTTGTTGAGCGTGTCGATGTTGACTAGCGCAACTGGTTCCGAGGTCAACGACCGGACTGCCGCGATCACTTGCGTAGCAGCGCCGGGGCCGTCCATGTCAATAGCCTTGTTGCTGATTAGCAAGTTGTCCAAGCTCGTTACGTTGTTACGCTTGCACCAGCTTGCGATCCGCTGGCGCATACCGTAATTCCCTTCACCTGCCAGATACACCACGATGCCGGGCTTGGTTCTGATGCCGTGCCAGTCAATACCGCTGGCTATACAACAGGCCATATCCAACGCAACGAACGTCTTACCAACTCCAGACTCGCCATACATCATGGTTGTGGCATATGCAGGAAGCCAACCCTTCACAATCCACGGCACGGGGCTTGGTTGGCCCAAGAAGCTCGTTGCGCGGGTCAGGAAATAGTCTCGTGTCGGTGACTCAGATAAAAGCGCGTCTGCGGCCTCTGAACCGATTGCGCTACTTGCGGCCACATCTGCGTCAGGCTCGTAGCGTGAGACTGAGCGTGCGATCTGCTTGATCTCGCTAGATGGTAATGGGATCTCGCAACGTGTCTCATTCGCAACACTTATCGCGGCCAGAATCTCAGCCTCGGTCATGCCAAATGAGCGCATCGCCCCGGCCAGACTGGTCAGGCCATCGTTACGGTTACCTTGGATCAGATCGCCGTTGGTTGTGGGTGCTACCTTGCGCTGCCCGAGAAGCGCTAACCAATGGGTTGGTATCACACTTGGTGCTACACCGTCTAACGGGTCGCTTGATGCCTCCCAATCGTAGGCGCGGTTTTCGATTGTGGACGGGTAAACGATGAAATACCGGCCATCGGCCAGCAAGTCTATTCCATCGGCTAGCTTGCAAGACCGGATGCCCTCAACGTGCTTGGCAATGTAGTGCTGCCCGCCGCCTGCGGTGAGCGCCATAGCGCCGTCTGACATAGGGCCGTGATCCGATAGCCATTGCTGCCAACTGGCATCGCCACCGTTGCGTGGGTCAATGTCAAACACCACGATCCCGCTGGTGCTGCCGCAGGCAATACCTACGTTCAAATTCGGGTTCTGCCCCCACCAACGCTGGATCTGGGCCGGGTCTGTCGTTGCATCGTTAACGCCGTGGGCGGTGGCTGGAACCTTCCCGTTGGGTACTACAGGCAGGACTCGCCAGCCCCATGAGGCATAGGTCAGGGCGGCTTCAATCTTGTTCATGATCGGCACGGAGCTTACCCTCGGTCTTAACTTCAATCTCGTATTGACGCGCCATCGGGGGCCTGTCACCCCACCGATAGATCACCTGGGGCCAGATTTGTAGCGCATCGGCGAGCTTTTTCAGCCCGCCAAAGTGCTTGATCGCTTCCTCTGTTGTCACTTTTTCACCTTGGGTTGAAACTTTGTGTTGACACTCTAAAGTGAAACGGGTAAAGTAGCAACAACTGCACGAACGGATAGCCCGAATGTGCGGTTCCAACCAAGGAGTAATCATGAAGTTTGAACCTAAAGAAGACCCGCCTTGGGTCATTGTGCTGGCGTCCATTGCGGTCGGCGCATCTGCTGCCATCGTCTTGTTTCTTGCGTTAAGCGGAGGCATCTGATGGCAATTCAGTTAAAAAGGACAAAGGAAGCCACCGCGCAAGCGGTCAAGTTGCTGGTCTACGGTCAGGCCGGTGCGGGTAAGACCAGTCTTATCCCAACCCTGCCAAAACCCGTGATTCTAAGCGCAGAGGGCGGCTTGTTGAGCATCGCCGACACCAACCTACCTTTCATTGAAATCACGAGCATGGATGATCTTAGGGAGGCTTACAAGTGGCTGACTAGCAGCACCGAAGCGGCAGAGTTTGAGTCGGTTGCGCTGGACAGCATCTCGGAAATCGCCGAGGTGGTGTTGAATGCTGAGAAGAAGATCAATAAGGACCCACGAGCTGCCTACGGTGCGATGCAAGAGCAGATGGCCGACATCATCCGGGGCTTCCGCGATCTGCCAGGTAAGCACGTTTATATGAGTGCCAAGTTGGAAAAGACTCAGGACGAGATGGGCCGCGTGTTGTATGCGCCCTCGATGCCGGGTAACAAGACCGGCCAGTCGTTGCCCTACTTCTTTGACGAGGTGCTGGCTTTGCGGGTGGAGAAGGATGCCGAAGGAATGACCCGACGCGCTTTGATGACTGATGGCGATGGGTTGTGGCTTGCCAAGGACCGTAGCGGCAAGCTGGATGTTTGGGAAGACGCCGATCTCGGCGACATCATAAGGAAGATTGGATCATGAGAGTGTTTGACGACATTACCTTAGACGAACTGGCCGAGCGTTGGATCGGCTACAAGGAAGCCGAGAAGTTTGCCGTTGAGAAACGGCGCGAGATTGAAGACCAGATCGCCAAGAAAGTTCACTTCCCTGAGACGTTTGAGGGAACCGAGAACGTGGTGCAAGTTGGGTCACCTTTCGCTATTAAGATTGAAGGTCGGGTCAACCGGACGGTCAACGCTGACAAGCTGCTGGTCATCGCCCATGAGACGGGTACTGGAGAGCATTTGTCCACCGTTTTCCGGTGGAAACCCGAGATCAATATGACCGTCTGGAAAGCAACGGACGAGTCAATTACCAAACCGTTTGCGGCAGCGATAACTGCCAATCCCGGTCGCCCATCATTCACCATCACAAGGAAGTGAAATGCTTTTAGACGAAACCTTTGACGTTGCCTCGCTGCCTCAGTCGGAGCGCAACTTTGAACCCCTGCCCGCTGGCTGGTACACCGCAACAATTTCTAACGCAGAAGTGATGCCTACGAAGATGGGTAATGGCAAGTACATCAAGATCCGATATGACATTCAAGGCCCGACGCATCAGGGCCGCGTGGTGTTTGGCAACTTGAATGTACGCAACCCCAACCCGAAGGCCGAGGAGATCGGACGCCAGCAGTTGGGCGAGATCATGCGGGCTATTGGCTTAACCAGCCTAAAGGATACGGACCAGATGATCGGCGGCAACCTGTCGATCAAGTTGGATATTCGGATCTCGGAGCAATACGGCAACAGCAACGAGGTTAAGGGGTTTAAGTCGTTGTCTGGCGGTGTTGCACCTGCGCCAAAGGCTGCGCCAGCGCCCCCGGCAGGTGGTGTCAAGGCCGCGCCACCGTGGGCTAAGAAGTAACAGGAAAAAAAATGCCCCGGTGGAGTGCCGGGGCAAATATACCAAGGAGAGAGCACGAAATGAAAATCCCTGACGCGCAGTATAGCATTCCCGAGCTAATTGACCAGCACCACGCAAACAAACCAGAAAAGCCTCGCGCCCATCTTGGTGCAAGCCAACTTGGTCACCCTTGCGACCGCTGGTTATGGCTGTCGTTTAGATGGGCCGTCGCATTCAAATTTGAAGGCCGAGTGTTGCGTATGTTTAGACGCGGCCAGAACGAAGAAGCCACGATCAAAGATGATTTACAGGCTATTGGCATTGAGTTCAAGCCAGGCATAGCGCAGGAGCGCGTGGATTTTGGTTGTCACATCAGCGGGAGCATAGATGACATCGCAATATCTGGAGTGCCGGGAGCGCCACAGAAGAAACACGTTTGTGAGTACAAAACGCATAACAAGAAATCGTTTGAACAAGTCGAAGACAAGGGTGTGGAGCGTGCGAAGTTTGATCACTTTGTGCAAATGCAGTCTTATATGCATGGCACTGGTATTGACCGCGCGTTGTATGTGGCTGTCTGCAAAGATGACGACAGGCTATACACCGAGCGGGTGGAGTACGACAAAGGCGTCGCCGAAAACGCAATAGCCCGTGGTAAGCGGATTGCATTGTCAGACCGAATGCCCGAACCTTTGAGCGCAGACCCTAGCTGGTATCAATGCAAGTGGTGTGCCGCGCATGAGTTCTGTCACGGCAACCGCTTGACCAAGGAAGTCAACTGCCGCACTTGCGCCCATAGCACGGCGACCGAGGATTCCAAGTGGATCTGCGAGCGCCATGCTGGTAACGAGATCCCAGTTGACTGGCAGCGTGAGGGTTGCGGTAGCCATGTCCTGCACCCCGATATGGTCCCGTGGCAGCGCAAAGAAGCCGGTGACGAGTGGCAGACCATCTACGTTATCAACGGCAAAGAAGTGGTGAACGGCGAGCCAGGCGATGGCGTGTACGGGTCTAAGGAATTGGTTGCTAACGCGCAAGCCTGTGCTGAGTCTGACGAAGGGATGATTGAGTTTCGGAAGATGTTTGATGCGCGGGTAATTGGATGATCCTGCGTGACTACCAGCAACGCGCCATAGACGATCTGTACGCTTGGTTTCTTGCTGGCTATACGGGCAACCCTTGTCTGGTATTGCCAACAGGATCAGGCAAGAGCCACATCGTTGCCGCTATCTGCGAAGACGCGCTGACCAAGTGGCCTGAGACTCGCATCTTGATGTTGACCCACGTTAAAGAATTGATTGAGCAAAACGCCGAGAAGATGTACGCACATTGGCCGGACGCTCCGCTTGGTATCTATAGCGCGGGCATAGGGCGGCGTGAGTTACACCAGCCGATCACGTTTGCCGGCATCCAATCGGTGCGGGATAAGGCGGCGCAGATTGACCACGTTGATTTGGTGATCATTGACGAGTGCCACCTAGTAAACCACAAAGATACCGGCGGCTACCGCGATCTGTTGCGCCAGCTTCAGCGCATCAACCCAAACCTGCGTGTCATCGGCCTGACCGCAACCCCGTACCGGTTAGGCCACGGCATGATTACCGATGAGCCGGCGATCTTCAACGCACTAATTGAACCAGTAACGATTGAAGAGTTGATCTTTAAGAAGCATCTTGCACCGTTACGTTCCAAGATCACATCGACTGCGTTAGACACAACCGGAGTTGCCAAGCGCGGTGGGGAGTTTGTTGAAGGCGAGCTACAGAAGGCAGTCAACACCAAAGACCAAAACGTGCGCGTGGTTAGCGAGGTCATTGCGCTGGCCGAAGACCGGAAGCATTGGTTGTTCTTTTGCACCGGCGTATCCCACGCCGAGAACGTCTGCGAGATTCTGAACTACTGGGGTGTGCCGTCCAAGTGCGTGACCGGCGACACGCCTAAAAAAGAACGCGAGAAGATCATTGAGGAGTTCAAGACAGGAAAAATTAGGGCATTAACCAACGCCAACGTGCTGACTACGGGGTTTGACTACCCAGACATTGACCTGATAGCCATGCTGCGACCAACAATGTCGCCTGGTCTATACATCCAAATGGCAGGTCGAGGGATGCGCCCTAAAAGCCACACCGATCATTGCTTGGTGCTGGACTTTGCCAAGGTGGTTGCAACGCATGGGCCGATCACTAACGTCCAACCACCAAAGAAAGGCGGTACAGGCGACGGCGTAGCCCCGGTCAAAGTATGCGACAACTGCAACGAGATATGTGCGCTGGCGGTGCGCGTATGCCCCGCCTGCGGGACGGATTTTCCCGCCGTTGAGCCTAAGAGATTAAAGCTACAACATGACGACATTATGGGCGACAGCGGGACTGAGATGGCTGTCACCGACTGGTCTTGGCGGCGGCACGTTAGTCAGGCCAGCGGCAAGCTAATGGTGTCAATCACCTACTACGGTGGCTTGAGCGATATTCCTATTACGGAATATTTACCCATACTTCACTCTGGTTTTGCCGGTGAGAAGGCGCTGGGTACGTTGTATTACATCGCCAACAAAGCACAAACAGTACTAAATCAGATCAACGAAGTGGCCGAGTCAGACGCGGTTGATTATGTGGTGGCGCAGATGAACCAAGGGTTTCCCCCAGTATCCATTGAGTACAAGCGCGATGGAAAATTCTTTAGGGTTGTGAGTAGGAAATGGTAATACCAACCGAGCATGAAGAACAACGCGACTTGGTGCGCTGGTTTCGCCAGACGTACCCAGACGTCCGCATCTTCGCCATCCCAAACGGGGAAAAACGCAGTATCAGCGTAGCTGGAAGGCTTAAGGCTGAAGGCGTTAGCGCCGGGGTTCCTGACTTGTTTGTGCCGTCGTGGGGTTTGTGGATTGAGATGAAACGTCAAAAAGGAGGTGTGCTAAGACCAGAACAGAAAGATTGGATTGATTACCTACAGGGCTGCGGGCATCGGGTCATTGTGGGGTATGGGTTTGACGATGCCAAAACCAAAATCGGAGAGCAGAAATGACCAAGAAACAAAAGCCAGAGTTCAAAGTTAACTTTAGCCTTGCTGAAATGCTTCAGCGTTTTTCTGACTATGCTTTGGAGCCTGTATTTAGGTTGCCCAACAGCGAACAGATTGTCGTGCCACATTTTATTGAGCCGCACAAATGGGTGGGATTGGGTGGGTTTATGCACACAACCGAGGAGTTGCTTAACTCCCGTGCCGTCCCAGAACTTCAATGCCTGTGGTCTAGACCGTGGACAGAAAAGATTATCTTCCAAGGTAAAGAACGGGCGTTTAGCAGCGCAGAACTTAAAATCTTGATAAAGGCACGGCTATGAGCAAAACAGAAGCATGGCGCGAGTGGTGGAACGAACTTCGTAAAACAGTTCCCGCTGGTAGTTACAACCCAATCGAAGCACGAATGTACGACGCATGGGAGGCTGCGTGGGATGCGGCAGACAAGCAATCTCAGATTGAGATTAATCACTTAAAGGAACAACTGATGCGTGCTAACACCAACGATGGTGCGTACAAGGCTGCGTTCCTAGCCGGTCAGATGGCGGCAAGGGGTGGGTCGTGGAAATGAAACCTAACTGCCAGCAATGCAGGGTCAACCCTGCAATCCACAAGGTTCCGCTATCAAGCGGTAAAGGCTATCGGTGGAAGTGCGAGGCTTGCTTTAAGCGGTTGAACACAAGCGGATTCAAGGACAAGATCGCATGACTTATACCTGTTTACGCTGCGGCAAACCAATCCGCACAATCATCGTTAACTGCCCGTACTGCGGAAGGAGTCCGTTATGAGATACGGAATCCTTGACGACGAGGGTAACGTCGTTCGTTGGATCTGGCATATGCCGCCATACCCGCACATCGTCCAGAAAATAAAACGCCAGCGCAAACCAAAGCTGGATCTATCTAACGTACCAGACGCACTATTTTGAGATAAATATGAGCCAACAGAAGGTTTTAGATTATTTAAGTGAGCACGGGGAGATGACTAGAAAAGAAATGAACGTGCCGGGCGTGACTGCCAAGGCATTGTTTGGAATACTGAACCGTTTGTGCGCCAACGGTTCTGTTTCCAAACGTGAAGTTGGAGATCACAACAGAAAGTATTTTGTGTTCAACATCGGACCTTCCCCGATAGAACCAGATTACTCGTATATTCTTAGAAACCTACCCAGAAAGGAAACCGTATGACCAATTTTGCAACGTGGCGCTACGAAAATCTTGTCAAGTTTGCAGTTGAAGCAAACGAACGGCTGGCATTGCTTAATGCGGAGATTGACGCGCTAAACGCCGACTTAAAAACGGCGATTAACGCATACCGTGAGTTACTTCGCCGCGACTCCCTTGGATTTTTCGAAGCTACGCATCCCACCGAAACCGAGAAGGCCGGCGAGTAGAGTCATCAACTGTTCAACTTGGAGGTCTGGCGGTGCGGCCAGACCCTTCGGGATCAAGTCCACGCCCTGCCCAAACGCCCAACACCATTGCATCAGAGGGTAGCCTAAGAACTGGTAGGCTAGGCCAGCAACCCCAACCCAACCAACAGCAGGACGCCAGCCAGAGACAAATAGGCTAGTAGACGCCGCTTCAATCTTATTGATGTCCACCTGGGCGAGATCGGTGGCTTGATCAATCTTCTTTTCCTCCAGAGAGAGTTTGCGCTCTTCGAGCGCCATCTCAAGTCTCTCCTTGTCTGTCGTAATGAGATCACCTGCAACTTTGCCAACCCCCTCAATAATTGACCCAATACCTATCAGATCCATCACTTCAGCCCTTTCAGAGTACGATTTAGCCAGCCCAACAGAAATTTAGACTGCGTGCGATTCTTATTGCAGATGTCAACGTATCTGGTAATTTTGGCAAGTGCGTAGGCTTTCTTGAACGCTTCGGGTTCAACATTGTTGAACTTTTGCAAGGTCACATTACCAACCGCGCCGTCTGGCGTAGCGCCCACGATCAACTGCGCCAACTTAACCGCAACGCCTATTCCGGTGTTTACACCGAAGTTAAAAACCGATTCTGCAACAACTTGGTTCGTAACTTCATCCCCTCGGATACGATCCCAAAACTCAACTTTATAAAAGTTACGCACCATTCCAGTAAGGAGCGGGTTGCTGGTGGCTTCGTGGTCAATGAGGTTCCATCCAGGCCAGTTGGGGTTCTTGTTTCTCGCAATACCTGCATATGTCATCCCACCCGTGTCGCCGGGGATATTGTGTAGAACGTAACCGCCTTCGTCGGCGATCATCTTTTCAAAAGCAGCATTGAAGTCAGCCATTGTGCGGCCTCTTATTGATAAGGTCGAAGAGCGTCTTGACCTTTTCCTCAAGAACCGCAACTCGCAGGTCGAGCTTGGCTAAGACAACAATCAACGTGATCAGCGCAAGAATCGCTGGCGACGCTTTTAGGATAAGTTCAAATGCGTCCATCACTTCACCTTCTGCTCAAGAATGACAATCCGCTCTCGGTTCAGGTGGATCAGTTCCCGGTTCTCACCAATCTGCTTTTCTAGATCTTGGCGCAACTTTTCCCGCGCCAGTTCTGCGCCGCTGTTGGCGGCTTGCTTGTTGTCGCTGGTAACCACAAGGCTGATTTTGGCGTTAAGAACCGTCACATCGTGCGTGATCTTGTCCAACGCGCTCATCAAATAGACAACGCAGGTAAACAAAATCGGCAAGACGGCAAACGCGGTCTTCTCAATTAACTGCGACTTGGCTTCCAACTTTTCAGTCATAGTTTACTCACATCAATAAGTTGACCACGGAAGTTGATGATACCCTCTGCGTACTTGCTGACCAGTTCCGGCCAAAGTGGTTTGCTGTCTTTCATTGTTATGACCGCAAACCCGCTGCGCCAGTTAACTGGCCCATCTTCAAGGTAATCAAGAAACTGTGGTCCATCTATTTCCGCAAGCGTACCAGTATCAACGCCCCATCGAGTCCCATTATAGTCCCCAAACGGCGTGACCTTGAGACTGTGTAGATGGCCGGTGATAGTCGTGACGCCAGAATTGACCGTGTTGTTGTGGGTAGCGTGGATGCCACCCTTGTAGCGGTGCTTGATCACTACGTTGTCTGACAGCCAGCAAGACCAGCAGGGATGCCATTTGGGGAAATGGTCTTTAAGCGCCGTGCCGCCGACGCCTTCAAATTGCGGCGCTGCCTCGGACAGGCGTGATTCAAAGCGAGAATCATGGTTACCCAAAGGCCAGATCAGTTGGGTGTGGTGGCGAGCCTTTTCACAAGCGTCTTCAATCTCTTTAAGTGCTTCCTGACACGCTTGCAGTTCTTGCTTCACGTTTGGGACCGCGCTCCAATTTATTCTGGCGTGTCTGCTGATTGAACTTCCGTCAAAAATATCGCCGTTGGCAATCACAACGTGAGGTTTAAGTTCGTTTATCGCCCATAGCAAGCCCTTGAAGGCCGTTGAGCGGATGCCAGGCCAGAAGTGGGCGTCAGAAAAAATAATGGCGATGCCATCAGTCAGGCCAGCTTCGTGCCTGGCTTTCTGAATGTGGATTGGTTTGCCAGTTAGTAAGTTGAGGTTCAACTTACTCTCTAAAGAACGACGCCGAGAATGAACGCGCCGCTCAGAAATCCCCGCCAGTCTAGCAACTTTGACAGGTGATTTATGCTCTTCCCATAACCGCAAGAACTCTTCGTCGCTTATTTTTTGTGGCTTCATTCTTCATCCTTGTAGAAGAACCACACCAAATAGCACAGTTTTGTTGCGGTGGGGTGACCCCCCGAGGTTGTCGGGGGGCCAGATCATTACTCTTCGGTCTGTTCGTCAACCTCTTCGGCTTCAACTTCTTCCTCTTCTTCGTCTTCAGCGTGGGCTTGGAAGAGCGCGTCGGCGGTTGAAAAGAAAAGCGAAGACAAGGTGAACTTGTTGATGTTCGATGCTTTGGCAACGAGGAACGCCACCGAGAACAGAGCGTTCAGGGCATCAACTGGCTCAGAGTCATTGATCGCGTCAAGAATGTCGTCTTTCATGTCAGGCTCCAAAAAAAGGAATTTTCAGTTTACGAACTGATGATGACTTTTTAATGACCTCTAGTCAGTATGGTCAGCAACAGCAGGATGATTGACCCGCAGCCGGTGACCAAGATCTGCTCTAGGCGTTTGATCCGGGCGTGGATACCTCGCGTTTCTTTTTCAATACCTTCGTACCGAATCGCGCAGATGTCAACGTGGGCATCAATTTTGTGTTCAACTTCAGATAATGTAACCATCATGGGACCAGTTGGTTTTGGTTAGTTGGGGCAAGGGCGTTCATTTGCTGACCGCTAACAATATCTGCGACTTCTTTTTTAAGTTTTTTGTTTTGAATTGCTTTTTTGCCATGATAAATGACAGATCCTACTGGCGCTGGTATACCGCCAAGACCAGAGATCACAACGTCCATCATTGCAATCAAAGCAGACGCAGTACCTGAGGTGTTTGCAGCTCCAGGAGGCAACGTCAGAACATCTTTAGATGCGTCCATGAGAGTTCTTAACTTTTCAGAGCCACCTTTAGGGAACAAAAAATCTAGTTTGTCATCTAAAGTTTTCATTGCTTGGTTGAACTGAGCAGCAGCAACCACCGTGTCGCCACGTTCGTTTGTGGTAACACCTTTAGTAATTTGATCTCTAATATATTTAAGAGTTGAACCTTGCAGTTCGCGCCATGCTTGCTTTCCTTCTTCTCCAGCCGCTGGTTTTGTCAACGTGTTCCTTACGTTTCTAACATCATCAAGACTACCTTGGATGATTGAACGATTAAAAACATCTTCAAAAGCAACTCGCCGGTCATTGGTTCCCGGTTTTTTGCTAAGAAGATCGTTGATTACCCCAACATTTTTGAATTCAGTAGCGTAGTTGTCGTGCAACCTACGAGCTTTTCTGTACTCGTCAAACCCTGGCAATCCTTCGGTAATTGAGTCAAGTTGATTGCCAATTTCCGGCATAAATGCTTGGTTTACTGGGTTGCTCTTGGATATTCTGTTAGAAGCCTTTCTTAAATCTTCAATTTGTTTGACTGTAAGCGGTTCGCCGTTTGGGGAAAATTGATTTAGTTTTAGTTGCAAATTTGCAAGGACAGGTGCGTTCCCGCTTTTTATTTCGGATTCGTAACCGTTTACCCATGTTTTTAACGGCGTGACATCAACAGATTGGTTAAGTTCGCCGGCATCTTGAGCTTTTTTATACGCTCCGCTGATTTCAGTTTTTGCCTTGTTAACACGATCAACAAGAACCTTATCAACAACTTTGCCTGTTGCTCTTAAAGTTGGTGCTTCAGCGCCAGTTTCATCTAAAAATTCGCCAATGTTTTGCAAAATACGTTGGTTGTTATCCATGTACAACTCACGGATAGGTTTGCCAACTTCTTGCTTTGCCAACTCTTGTTCTCGGCGCAACGCTGCCGTGTCTCTTGTGATGTGTCCGGGCGTCATACGCAGCGGTACTGGCAGTTCCATATTTCGAGCAACTCGCATTTTATCAATGCCAGTTAACGCAGCACCACCACCAGCCATTTGTGGTTCCGGCGTCCGTACCAGAGCGTTCTGTACCGTTTGGGCTACACGTTGCGCTGCTGGCGTAGCGCGAGCGGCGAGAGCGTTGGCTGTTTGAGCAATTTGCCCCGCCTGACCAACAGCCGGCACAAACGCGGGGAGGTTTGGCATTAAATTGCCAACCGATTGAAGGTTTGCTTGTGCAGCAGGGCTTATGGGTACGTTGCTACCCAACTCCATAATTTGACGGGCGGTCTGCTCTTTAGGAGTACCCGTAAGTATTTCTTTGCCCAAACCAATGGGTGCTGCGGCCAAACTAGTTAGGCCGCCATAAATCATTCTTGCAGCCGTTTCCGGCGCTGCACCTACTCTTTCAAAGAAAGATGGTTCTTGCAACGCTGGTTGGGGTACCGCGCCGGGAATTTGTTCCGGTGAAGCTATAGACAATTCTTGGGGTTGTTCTTGCAAACGCAAACGTGCTTTTGCCATAGCAAGCGCACGTTGCTGCTCAATTGTCATTGCCACAGTTTTTTCTCCTCTGGCGTCATCACATCCCAAATTGATTGGTCTACACCAGACGGAGCTTTAGACGTTGATGCTTTGGTTTTTTTCGCTTCAAATTTACTAGGCAACTCAATAGGTTGAACAGAAAGACCAGTTCCTTGAACAGCAGATTTTGGTATTTGCCTAACTCTTGTGTTCCATTTTTCGGCAGTTGCTTCTGCCGATCTTCTTGCCAATTCAGCGGTTCGGCGCAAAGTTTCTGGCGTCATATCTATGTTGCCGCTTTTTGCTTTTTCCAAAAAGTCTCTGTCGGCGTTAGTAAATCCTGCTCCTGCCCCCAAACCAGAGGTTTTAATTGCATCCAAAGTTTGAGATGCCAAACCTACTTGCAATTGTTCGGTGTTGGAAATTAACTCCGTATTATCTTTTCCGACAAACCCAGGGAGCCCAGAAGCATTCAATAGTTTTGCGGCTTTAAGTTTCCACTCCGCCCCGGGGCCAGCAATTATGTTTCCAGTAGACAAAACTTCTAAAATTCTGTTTGCATTTCTTGCCGCATCTGGTGCGCTTGCTGCGGCGTCTCTTAAGTTAATATCGCTTTCTGCGAGTTTTCCAGCAAAAGCCCCGCCATATTTCCCTTCTGTTGAAACGCTTAGATTTACACTTGTATTTGGTTTGTTAGACTTTTGAAATCTATCAAATGCCGCCTGTTGCTCAGGCGTCATATTCATGTATGCATTAAACATTCTTTGATCTGCTGGCGTTCCTTCGGGCGTCGACATACCCACGCCGCCACTTAGCAAAGTTTTTCCTTGCCCAACTTCCGTAAGTTTTCCAAACGAATTAAAATAATCCCGCGCTTCTTTGGCTTGCGGAGCAAATTTTGGATTCCGCAACGCTTGCCTTTCCCAATAGCGCGCTCTTTGCGCCGCCGATTGTCTTTCCGCGTCAAGTTGTTGCTTAAATTGATCTGGAACTAGCGCGTTTGTAGCCCCCTGTTGCGGAGCAAGATTATTTACAGGCGCGGGTTGCCCTTCAGGGCCACTCAAAGCACCAACTTTTACTGTCCCCGGGTGTGCTGCGGCGTATTTTTCTTCGGCATCATACAAGTCAAGGTCTTGCCTAAGACGCGCGCCTACATCTCGTACAATTTTGTTTGGGTGCGATTGTAGCCCAGTAATTAAACTTCTGGCGTTTGGCAAGTCTTCTTCAGATTTTATTTGCGAAGATACTTGGTTAAGAATGGTTTTGGCTTCTTCTTTATCAGCCAACTCTAGTTCACGAGCCTGCTGGTTCAACCGCGCTGTTTCTTGGTTCATTTGAGCAGACCTAATCTGCTCGACCGTAGCCATGCGAGACAGTTGGTCTGGCAGTTCAATACCCGCAGAACCGCGCAAAAGGTTAGTGTTCAGCGGCATTTCACGGCCTCCGTAATGCGGCAATGAGAGCGTTGTCGCTTTCGTTTCTGAGATATTGACTTGCACCGCGAGCCAAAGCGTCGGTTGCGTTCAAATAAGAAGATGCTTTAATGTTGCCCGTATTGGCTAACGTTTCAGCTTGGTTTGTACCGTATGCGCCAGTAGTCGCGGCCAAATTATTGGTAGCACCTTGACCATATCCCGCCAATGTCTGTAACGGAGCCAATTTCATGTTGTAATCGGTGTTGTACCGATTGTAAGCATTCTGGTATTCCTGCGACGCCAAACCTTGATTGTATTGTTGCGCCCCTTTAAGCGTAGCGCCAGATAACAAACCGCCGCGAGCGGCAGCAGTACGGTCCAATGCTTTCATGCCTTCTGACAAACGAAAAGCGTAACCCGGATCAACTTGAAATTTGTCAGCCGAAAAAGGCGTGAACTGCATTTCAGGCGATTGCAGTTTGTTAAGCGCGGTTATACCCGCTTGACGCCACGGTTCTTGAAGTGCTTTCTGTTCTTGGAAAATTCTGTAGTTTGAATCACTTATGGCTTGATTGGCCTTGGACATTGAATTGGCTGCGCCAAGCGATCCAGCCGCCCCTAACAAAGCACTACCAGCAGTAAGTGCGGTTCCAGCAGAAATTCCGGATGGAAGATAGGACATTAGCCCTGTAGATTCCGCACCTACTGGAAGACCAGCACCGCCTGTTAAAGGAAAAGCGGAAGACGCAACGTCGCCGCCTAACGTCATACCTCCTGCGCCCGTACCAAGAAAATTTGTAGGCATGGAGGTAAGTGCTTCGCCCCCTGCTAAAGCATTAGTAGCGCCAGCAGTACTTGCCAATTCACCACTAGTAAGCGCGGCGTTAATTGCTGCCTCGCCGCCTGCAACTTCAGCGGCGGCTACCGTACCGCCGGTAGCAGGGTTAAAGAACGCTCCGATTTCAGGCGCAAAATAGTAACCACCCGCCAAAAGTGCTGGAATAGCCCACCCGCCAGGAATTCTTTCACGGACTGTATCATCTAGACCAGCAAGTTCGTCACTTACTTTATTAACCAATCTTTGAAAGATATTCATTATGTAATCTCCCGCCCGTTAGACCGGATGTTGATCGCCGATGCCGTCCCTGCGATGGTGCTGATAAACCCACCAGGCGCTAACGCCGAACCAATGATTTCGGGGAACGTATACGTCTCTGACGGTTGAAGTGTCTTGGCTTTGACGATCAAATTCTGATTGCCAGCCGAGTCTGCAACCGTGACCAAGTTGACGCTAATGGTCGCCGCTGACCCGCTAAAGTTGGTCGCGGTAAACTTATCAATCAGCGTCGTGACGCCAACGGCAGTGTATTGGGTAGTTTGGCTTGGCTCAGCCAGCTTTGCTGGGATCAATAATTTTACGGTAACAGTCATGGTTGTGCTGCCTTATACGCCAAAACCAACGCGTCGTAGTTGTCGCCAATCTGAGTCTTAAGAACGTCCCTGATTCGAATAGTCTTGTTTTGCTCTGCCCGTTCGGTCCTGATCAACGAACGCAGCCGGTCGCGGTACTGGTAATCGCTAATTGATTGAGCATCGTCATCTGACAACGAATGCGGCAGTTCGTCAATCTTGACGCCCTTAAATGCCACCCAATTCTGGGGCCAATCATCCAAAGGCAACGCCATTAGCATAGCAGAGTAATTGTCAATATTCACCTGATACCCGTAGATTTCCATTTCGCGGTAATAGGCGTTCATGACTGCCGAAGCTAGTTTTTCGTCGTTAGTAATCATCTTGACTGGTTAGAAAAAGACACACAAGTGGGAGTAGTTGCACTAATAGATGGGTTGGTGTATTGCGTACCAAACCCTGCGCTCCAAGGCCAAGCGTTAATCGGCCCACCGTTTTTAGAGATTTCAGTGCCTGTGCTTGACCAGCTCACTGTAACGGCGCTAGAAGACGTTGGGCTAAAAATTCTAGTGCCAAACCCAGAACTCCAAGGATACACAAAAATAGGTGTCCCAGCGCCGGTTCCAGTTGCCAAATATGTCCCGTCTGGGTTGAAATCCACAGTGTTTTTTATAACACCATCAAGCGTTGGGTTAGCGTATTTTGAACCAAACCCAGAACTACTAACTGCGTAAGCAGTAACGTACGGGTTAAGCCCAGCGCCAAGCGCCAAATCGTTTGTCACTTTGTTAAACGAAATCGTTTGACGTATAGCGTTGCCGGTGTACGAAGTTGAAGGATTAGCGTAACGCGTACCAAACCCAGATGAAGATGACCAAGGATACAAAGCAACATACGGGGTTGCGCTAAAATTAAACGCCACCAACGTGTTGTCGCCGTTTAGAGAAATTCCGTAAGTTGCACCGCTGTTGGTAATGACGCTTCCGTTGGTGTATTTGGTTCCAAACCCAGAACTCCAAGCCCATGCTTGCGGATAAGACGGAGACGATTGGTTAAATGTAAGAATTGCATCTATCGCGTTTGTCCAAGTAAATCCAACTGGCGTACCAGTTGGGCTTAAAAGACTGGATGGATTGGAGTATCTGGTTCCGTACCCAGAAGCGGACCAAGGCCACGCGTAAATGTATGGCGATAGTGAAAAAGATGCAGAAATTAAAGAATTGTCCCGTACAAACGAAATTTCTTGTACGGTGATAGAGGTTATGGCCGATGGATTGCTATAAACAGTTCCAAAACCAGTTGTAGAGTCCCAAGGAAAAACACCTACCGTTGCGCCAACCGTGGCCGATCCAGAATACGCGATGTATTGCGATGAAGTAGGTGGTACTGCCCCATACCCATAATTGAACATTCCAAGAAAACCGCTCATGTCACACCCAGACCAAAAACGTACCAAGTGTCGATTGCAACCTTGATCATGGTAGCGACACCATTAGACGCGACAGATCTGTCACCTGTAGACGTTGAGTTGGCTAACTTAAGAGTAACACCCGATCCAGCTTGAATAACCAACGCGGTTGCGTTGCTGATGACGCTTACAACCGTACCAATCTCAAACGCCACACTACTATTGGGCGGCACCGTAACGTTGCCAGTTAAATAAAGATGTTTGGCGCTATCTGACAAAACCAACGTTCCGCTGATGTTGCTCGATTGAGGCATGGTAAGGAAACCAAACCCATAAGGATTGCCGCTACTGTCGTTAACCGTGGAGCCGGTTGCTAACCCCGTAATAGTCTTACTAGTTAGCGTCTGTATGCCAGTCAACGTCACAACCGTGTTATCAATACTGACCGTGCCAGACGTTGTTATCGGCCCACCAGTTAGACCCGTGCCGGTATTTACTCGCGTAACACTTCCAGACGATCCGTTGCTGGCGGCAGTTAACTGCCCTTGGGCGTTGACCGTAATGTTTGCTGCTGTGTAGCTACCAGGCGTGACTGAAGTGTTTGCTATCGCAATCGTTCCGGTCGTAACGATTGGGCCACCAATTAGCCCTGTTCCTGTATTGACTTGAATGACGCCGCTGTCTGGGACTGGCTGACCAATTGAAAAATCGTTGATGTTTGAGCCAGATGGTTGCGGCAGCGGAACGTAGTTTAAGTATTCAACTGCCGTATCGTTTGAACCAGAACCGGTCAGCGTAAACAGGTTCAAAAAAAACCTGTACCACTCGCGCGACATCAATCCGGTGCGCGAGTCAATAAAATCAACCCGAGGTGCGGGTATCTGGGTGATGTTATTGATGACTGGCATTAAGAACTTGTCCCGCTTGCGTGCAGTTCTGCCCCCATAATGGCAATCTTTACGGGGTCTGTGCCAGATAACTCATACACTCGATCACGCAGTTTGAGCGTCATACCCAAACGCCGCCAGAACACACGCTGTTGGTAAATGCCAATTTTGCCAAGCGTTGCCCAATGCTCGTTAGACCAAGTGTGACCGCCATCGTCCGACCATCGCAACATTACTTGCGGGTCAGATCCAACCGTAGGCGTACCTTCAGCGACGCTGACCAAATAGTCACCGCTCTCGGTAATAATAAACAAACCGGATTCTGTTAACAAATACGTTGGATCTGTACCGCTGCTGTTATTGATACCAACGCCGCTTTGACAATCCAGTTGTAAGCTATGGTGCGCCGTACGAGTTAGGTTGTTTTGCCCCGTTGGCAGCGCCCGCCAAGATCGCAACCATTTTTGTGGCGCACCGTTGTCAGCATAGATGTCTAAATCAAAAGCGTACAAATTGCCATTAGCAAAATCGCCAACAACAATCTCGCTGTTAAACGCCATTTGGCAGTTGCTGCGATGGCGCAAAAACAAACCGTTAGAAAACGTCGCTCGTTCATGCCACGCTTGTGTAGATACGTCGTACACCCAAGTTGCATTAGCCGATGGGAATGTTAGAACGTAAAAGGCGTGACCTTCTTGCTGATAGGTGTACGCTATCGCATCGCTGATAATTGGATATTGTGCAATCGCGTATTCAATTGCGTGAGTACTTACCCGCTGGCCGGTATAGCCATTGGCGCGGTAAACGATACCTTGACCGCGAGCGTCGGCGCCCAACCAAAACAAACCGTTGTCTAACTTGGCTACCGAGAACGTTGCCGCACAACCAATCTCGTTATACGCACCTTGGATGCGTTGCAACGGAAAGTCTGCGTTACCCGAGTCATACCAAACTTCAACCGAGTTGGTTCCATACAACCACACTTCGCGGTGGTCAACAATCATGCCAACCAAATTATCTGGAGAACCTTCCGCACTGGCAAAATCTAGCGGGTCAACCGACGTACCTTCTAAAAGCGCAGTTACCCAGACTTTTTGACTATTTGGCTCAATAAATACAAAGTAACCATCCAGATACCCAACAGTCAAAGCGCCAGGAAAGTCTGGGTCTGTGATTTGTACAAATACGTTGGTCAGCGAGTTGTAGATGTAGCTTGGGCCACCACAGGCGATAAACAACTGTGTACCGTTGTCAGCCATGCTAACAGGCCCCGTGCCGGACACCGTACCCAATAATGTAGCAACGTAGTTGCTAGTAATCTTGTAAAGTTCTAACCCGCTGACAACGTACCCAACACCGTTAAACGTCCACAGCCCACGAATGGGACCAGTACCAACGGTGGCTAGTTTTGTTAATCCCGGCGCTCGATTTAGAAATGCCGGTTCTTTACCGCCTTCGGGGATAATCTCCGGAAACAAATTTACCATTCTGTTGTCGGCAGCATTGATGCTCCGAGCAACGTATGCCGATCCCAGAATCGGCGTTTTCATCAGTAGTTACCGGCGTAGACGTTGAACCGCTGGCGCGTTGCAACCAGCGAGTACGGCATTGCCATCACATCGTCAGGATTATTGATGCGCTTGAGGTTGCGCTTGCTGGTCATAGCAATCCGCTTGACCTGCTCTGATGGTTCAACACCAAACTCAGGCGCGATTTCCATCGCCAGATTGTAAGTGAACGCCCGCAGGTAACCTGGCGGGTAAGCCATGATTGTTGCCAGCGTAGCTGGCTGCATCAATTCTTCAACGCTGATGAAGTGCCACTCCAAAACCCGCGTGGGTTTGGGGTAGATCGTCATCATAATGTTGGGGTATTCCATGTTAATCCACATCACCTGTGGATACGTGGATGTCACGGTCTTAACCGCGATGCCGTCGTACTGCTGCTGGTTGATAAACTTGATGCCGTAGCTTACGTTCGTTGACGGGTCGCGGAAATATGTTGCATCGTCGAGCAGGATTGGGCGGTTGCCCACAAAGTCGCCAGACGGTCCGAGCGTTTGTGTAATCAGACCTGGCGTCCAAAGATATGTCTGGTCTTGCGTGTTGTACACCGATAGGCGCTCGGTGTTCCAACTGTCAATCATTTGATTCATTGCAGTCAATGAATCTTGCATTACCGAGGCCGAGGTTGTCTCACCTTCTGCTAGGACACCTAACAAACGCAAGGCGCGGTTGATCTGCTCACCAGCGGAATATGTCGCCATCGTAAACCTCAGTAGACGGGGCCGAAGCCCCGCCGTTTAGCTTGCGCCGTGAATGATTGAGTAATTGATGATAACGGCTTCAGAGTATGAAGTCGCGCTCAAATTACGCAATGCGATTACAGCAGAACCCGTGGTCAAGCTGCAAACGTAAGTGGTGTATGCAGCAGCGGTACTACCAGTCGTAACGCTAGAGATACACACAATCATTGTGTCGTTAGCAGAAATCAGGTTGTTGTTCAGCGTAAATGTTGCTACTGCACCACCGGCCAAAGCCGCGTTGTTCATTGTGATGCGACCAGCAGACTTGTTCAACGTGACTGCCGTTGATTTGTCTGTTGCTTGCGTAACCGCACCTTGAGCGCCCGCGCTATAACCAATTTCTTGGCTTGCGTAGCAGGTCGTGAATTCTGGATCGCTATATGCAACCCCTACTGCTTGCGTATTAGGCATAGTAATTCCTTAAAAAAGGGGAGAGCTT
>Ga0209829_10000873_pt1 | contig 25879 bp, 21 predicted proteins | sample C_140205_EF_Meta_FD_187311 | JGI IMG/M metagenome (GOLD analysis project Ga0209829, IMG submission 187311) | Freshwater microbial communities from Lake Croche, Canada to study carbon cycling - C_140205_EF_MetaG (SPAdes) (version 2) | ecosystem: Environmental > Aquatic > Freshwater > Lake... | reverse complement strand
GTGGCGGCCGGTTCGCTCCAGTCAAAGTAGTCCTTGAACTTGGCTGCCTCCTCTTCTTTGCCGGAAATAAGGGTCGATTTGATGACTCCCTTGTTCAGGTAGAGGCTGCGGAGTTGGGCACGCAATGTGGAGTCGTCGTTAATCCGCTCGGCCAGGATCTCTCGTGCACCAGCTAGGACGGCGGCCACGGTATCGAGGGTGGAGGTCTTGGCATCGACGGTGACTGAGTTGCCGACATAGGGGACAGCAAGTGCCTCCGGATCGGTCGCGGGATCCTGAGCCCAGAGGATATCGGAAAGAGGTTCCAGACCGAGTTCCTTCGCGATGGTCGCACGGGTGCGTTTGCGCGGCTTGAAGGGAAGGTAGATGTCCTCGAGTGAGTTCAGGCTGGAGGCAGTCTCCACCTTGAAGCGGAGTTCCTCGTTGAAGAGTTTGCGTTCCTCGAGTGAGGCAATGATCGATTCGCGCCGCTTGTCGAGCACCTCGAGCTGCTCCAGGCGATTGCGGATCGCGGTGATCTTCACCTCGTCTAGTTCCCCGGTGCGTTCCTTGCGGTAGCGGGCGATGAAGGGAACAGTAGCTCCTTCTTCGAGCAGGACCGCAGTGGCGGCAACCTGACGAGGCTGGAGGCCTAATTCAGTTGTGATTTGGACGAGATGTTTTTCGATCAATGTTGTTAGAAGTTAGAAGATGAAAGTTAAAAGGGGGATTGACTACGAAAGGACTACCCCATCCCCCTCTCGATTAACTTTGTCGCCAGTGTTTGAGTGGCGTCGTCGAGTGATGAGATCGCCTGATTAAGTCGGGTGGTTTCCTTGGAAGCCAGGGCAGCTTCAACTTCGGATGATTTTTCCCGGATATCCAGAACTTCAGATTCGGGAAGTTCGGATCCGAACTGTTCCAGCGCCACCTTCACCGCTGGGAGCATCTCCTCGGCCTTGAGTCGTGCTTCCGTGAAAATCCGGGCATCCATATCTTCGATGGCGTGCTCCAGCGATCCCGCCAGCATTGCCTCGACGGCCTCATCGGATACTTCCACCGCGCTCTGGATCTCAACGATCTTTTCCGAACCCGTAGCGGTATCCCGGGCCAGCACCTGAAGGATGCCGTCGGCATCGATAGAGAACTGTACTCCGACTCGGGCTGCTCCTTTCGGTAAGGGAGGAAAGGGGATCTGGAAAGAGCCGAGCGTCCAGTTGTCACCGGCAAGTTCCCGTTCTCCCTGAAGAATAATGATCTTCATGCCGCTCTGGCCGGCCACGGCATTGGTGAACATCTCTCCCGCCTTGGTAGGGATGGTGGTGTTCCGTGGAATAATGACATTCATGAGGCCTCCGAAGGTCTCGATCCCGAGCGAGAGAGGTGTGACATCGAGTAGGACGATATTCCGGAGGTTTCCCTCCAGAATCGCTCCCTGCAGGACGGCACCTAGAGCGACTGCCTCGTCGGGATGCTGTGAGAGATTCGGCTGCTTACCAAAGATCTCAGCTACAAGGCGCTGAACGAGCGGCATCCGGGTCGAGCCGCCGACCAGAATCACCTGATCAATCTCCTCGGACTTCAAACCGGCATCCTCCAATGCTCTCAGGCAATGGGCACGCGTCCTCGCGATGATCGGTCCACAGATTTCCTCGACCTGCGATCGGGTGAGCGGAACTTCAAGACTCTTTGATCCCTCCATGAAGGGGAGCAGGACGGCTGTTGATTCTTCGTTTGAAAGGAGCTCCTTGGCCGCGCGCGCAGCTTCCTTCAGACGGACTTTCATTTCCAGAGTTAACGCCGTGATGCCGGCCTCACGGAGAAGCAGTCCTGCGATCGCTTCATCCAAATCATCACCTCCCAGGCGAGTGTCGCCGTGGGTTGAGAGTACTTGGAAGACGCCGTTGTCGAGCCGCAGGATCGAGAGGTCGAAGGTACCTCCACCCAGATCGTAGACAGCCACCTTGGAGTTTTCCTGTAAGCGATCCAAACCGTAGGCCAGGGCGGCAGCCGTGGGCTCGCTTAGGATGCGTTCCACAACGAAACCCGCAAGCTCCCCAGCCCTGCGGGTGGCTGCACGTTGCGCGTCGTTGAAGTAGGCTGGGACAGTGATGACCACACGGTTAACTGATGTGCCGAGACGTTCTTCGGCAACAACCTTGAGTGTTTTGAGGATCTCCGCGGAGACCTGCTCGGGAGTCAGGTTTTTCCCGTTAATAGGGAGGGTGACGGGAGAGCCCTTGGGGCCAGAAAGCGCCTCTGTTTCTTCCTCTCCAAAACGGCGACCAATGAATCGCTTCACCGAGGCTGCGGCACGCTCGGGATGGAGTGCCTGCATCCGGAGGCCTTCGCGGCCCACAACCGGAATTCCGTTCTCCGGGTAAAAGACCACGGAGGGAATGAGCCGCTTTCCCTCAGAATCGGCCAAGAGAGTGGGGAAGCCGCTTTCATAGACCCCGATGAGGGAATTAGTGGTTCCAAGGTCGATGCCGGCAATCATTTGGAAATGATTTTAATCACAGGGATGAATCAGTTTGAACAAAGATTCACAGGAATAAAGGGGATTAAAGGGATGATGAGAAAGAGTTGATTGATTGGATAATATCTCCTTCATCCCCTTCATCCTTGTGAATCAAATACAATCAAGAGACAGCTTCCTCTCTCTGAGTTGGCTTTCCCACCGGCCTGCGTAGGTATAGGAATCAGCAAGTAGGCTGACAGCGTTCGGATCATGCTCGGGCCATCGGGAGTCGATCTTGGCCAGTTCCTGATCCAGTGAAGTCTTCCATTTGTGGAGTTGATTGAGAGTGGAATCGAGATCAGCCCTCAGGTTCTTTATCGGAGCTGCCAATAGAGCCTTCGCCAGGGCATTGGATGCTGCGGCTTGTTTTTTAATCAGGTTGTCTGCCTGTTGGAGTAGCGTTGCAATCCGAGGAAAAAGTTGGTCTGCTTCTGGTGGAAGCTGCGATCCAACGGAAGAACCGGAAAGCTGGCGGAGACGTCGGGAAGGATCACGTAGGATCGCTGCTGCCTCACTGATCTCGCGGAAGATGGCTGCATCACCACCGCTCTGATCCGGATGGGACTCACCGGCCAGTTTCCGGTAGGCTGATCCGATTTCTTCATCGGAAAGCAGGGGACGACGAGAGAGTCCAAGGAGATCAAAAGGATTCATGATTCACAGCCTGTGAAATCTTTTCTTCTTAGGCCGAGAAGCTCTCCCCGCAGGAGCAGTGGGCGACGGCGTTAGGGTTGGTCACCTTGAACCCCCCTTTTTGGAGATCATCGCTGTAGTCGAGCTCTGAGCCGCTGACAAAGAGGGCACTCTTTGGGTCGATAACGATATTCACTCCCTTGGAGGGGACGAGGATGTCGCGCGGCACTGGACCATCGACGAGATCCATCTTGTATTGAAGTCCCGAGCACCCCCCCCCGATCACGGCAACGCGCAGGGCCCCATTGGGACGACCCTGCTTAGTTAGCAAAGAGGTGAGACGGTTGGAGGCTGTGTCGGTGACTCGGCAGAGCTTTTCATTCCCTATCTTCCAAGGGGTTGGAGAAGTTTGTGCAGAAAATGGTGCGCTTGGCGCTTCGCTCATACAGGTAGTTTATCCGCCAGCCTGTATTCCGTAAAGGGTTTGAGCCAAGTGGTCTTACTCGGACTCGATATTCTTGAGTTCGTAGAGATCAAAGTGACCGATCGAGCGCTTGATGGCTGCCGGGAGGATTTTATCTAGGCCGAATGGGAAAAACGTGTAGGCCTGCGGCAAGTTGGGTTTCGGTTCCTTGCTTTTCGCATCGATTGCAAGCAAGGCATTGAAGCCCGAGGGGCATGGTGTCGGATCGCCTTCTTTGCACACAATGATGCGCAGGTTGGCTCTCCTGTAATAAAGGAGCTTCTGGTGAACGCTTCCCTCGTAATAAAGGAGGGTCGGCTTCCTGTAATGATCGTAAAGATAACGCCAAGCGCCGATTTCTGTGGCCGCTGGAATGAGTATGCTGAAGCAAGCAATGATGTTCACTGTCCAGAAGACCCGAATGATCAAAGGCAAATGTTTCTGCAAATAACGGAAGCGGTTCACCAGTTCGTCGAGGGTCCCCATCATGAGGATCGGCATGAATCCCAGCATCGGGAGCAGGAAGCGGATTTCCTTGTGTCCAATCAGGCAATGGAAGAGGACAAACGGAGCGATGATGCTGGTCAGAATATCGAGGGGAAACCTGATGGCCTGACGGATGGCCGCCAAGACATAGAGGGGGCCGAAAGGCAGGCAGATCGACACCATGAAAAGATACGCAAACCAGGGCGAGACCCCTGAAGCACGGTTCATCGTGCCCGTGGCAATGTTCTGATAGTAATAATTATAGGGACTCAGAACGAAACGGCTGTAAAAGAAATAATCCGCCAAGATGGTGAATATGGAGATGGAAAGCAGGAGGCTTGCGGAAAGAAGTATCCAAGATACGAATGTTTTCCTCCTCCATGAGATAATGAAAAACCATACGATCAGACCAAGGATCGAAAAGCCGACTTGAAAGCGGCACGAAAATGAGAGTCCCCAGAGAGTTCCGGAAGCTATGATTGGAAGAATGCGCCCGGTTTTCTGAAGGTTCCCGTAAAACAAACCCACGGCCAGCAAGAGCAGGTGGCCGCAAATATTCTCTGAATTAAAATGGGTATTGGAGTAGAGAACCAGCCAGGTGAAGAGACTTAAGAGAACGAAATAATCGCGGTAATTTTCTTTTACCCTGTGAATGAACGCATTCGTGAACACCAAGATCGAGACGATCGAAAGAATCCCACTTGCAAGGTAGATGATGTAATTGATCGCAAAGGGGTTGGCCTCGTTCGTGAAAAGACCAGCCAGCCTGTACGCCCCTACGACCATCCAGATTTGGATGGAGGGGCGCATCTGACTGTCAAACTCCCAGAGTCGCAGATCGGCGTGATCAACATGGCCGAGTTTCCAGGCCGCAAATTCAAAGATTTGGGAATATTCATCGCCGCAGAGGTGCCCGAAATTCGTCCAACTCGATACTGCCGCAATGGCGCAAGCGATGAGGGCATAGCGCAGGTATTTTTTATTTTTTAAAATGGCAAGCAAAAGAAGATGAGAAGTGTTGCCCTTTGTTATTTAACGTACAAGGGATAAAGGGTGACAGCCGTTGAGCCAGTGGCTTTCACGTTCCGTAAAGTGCTCTCACCAGTTTCTGAGTTCGGGCTCCGGGGAGCGCGCCAGGATGCATCGCGCTCGGGATGAAGGCAAAGCCAAGGACGAGTTCAGGATCGGCAAAGCCCAGGGAGCCTCCGGCACCAGGATGACCAAAGGAGTTTTTTCCTGAACCATAGATTCCATAGTCGTTCGTTATGAATCCCGCCGAGAAGGAGGTCTTGTCGATCAGCACTCGGTCATAACCCTTTGTCAGAGTGGTTCGCATGGCCGCAAGCGTTTCGGGTTGAAAGAATCCTTCTCCATCACCCGCCAGTAGGGCATAGAATCTGGCCAAGGCGTCAGCTGTACCGATGGCTCCAAGCGACGGGAGGGAGGCCCGGCGCATCTCCGGGGTATTCATGACGGAGGGAGTGAGAAAGCCGCCCGGTTCACTGAGGGCGCGGCGGGTGAGTGAAGTGGAATCGGCGAAGGCCTTGGAGAAAGGGCCCGGAGCTGGTGGTGTTTTTGGAGCGATCACGGTCGCTGCGGATCCCACGAGTGGTTCCGGGAGTCCGAACCAGAGATCGATGGCCAGCGGTTCTTGGAAGACTCGTTTCCAATAAGAGGCGAGCGTCTCGCTGGTGATACGCCGGACGATCTCATCAAGCAGGAAGCCGAAGGTCCTAGCCCCGTAGCCGTGCATGGCAAACTTGACATTGGAATCATCTCCCTCATTTCCATTGATGAGCCAGCTGGGAGCCTGCGAGGCCAGGGCTTTGACGACAGCCTCGTGATCCGTGATCGGGAGACCTAATCCCTTTGGCTCGATCGCTGCCAAACCGGAACGGTGGGAAAGCAGCTCCGCCAGAGTGACACGTTCCTTTCCTTGGGATCCAAATTCCGGCCAGAGCACAGAGACAGGAGTTTCCAGGGAAATCCCTTTTTCACGGAGTGCGTGAAGGGTGCAAGCCGCCGCCACCCCTTTGCTGGCTGACCAGATCAGGCAGAGAGTGGAAGGCTCCCACTCTTTGCCCGGAGAGGCTTCGCCGCCGTGGAGGGAGAGAAGTTGTTTTCCATCCTGATAGACTGCTAGTGAGCCACCTCCGATGGGCGTCTCGGCGATGAGTTCTTGGAAGGCCAACCGAAGCCGTTCCATGGACTCATTATGATCAAAGGGACGCATGCTCTCTCAAAGTTCCGCGCGGATCGCTTCAAGATCGGGATCCTGTTTCGCGAAATCACGGTAGGTCTCATCGAGGGTAAAGCTTTTTTCCAGACTTCGCTTCGCTGATTCCCAGTTTCCGAGGACGGCCTCGTAACAACCGATGTTGTAATGGTAAGTCGGATCCATTCCGAGGACCTCCGGTCCTCTGAGGAGGAGATCACGCGCCTCGGCAGTGCGGCCGAGTTCATGCAAGGCGAATGCGCCGTGGATATAGGCGGGAAGGGCTGAGGAATTCAGCCGCAAGAGCTCCTCGGCCGAGGCGAGGGCATCCGACCATCTACCTCCCTGCATCAAGATATGCAGGCGCAGTTCGATTAGATCGGGATCAGAAATCGCCGGCGTCTGAACGGCAACGAGCTCGGCTAGGGCCTCTTCGACCATGCCGAGCTCGAGATATCCTTGGGCAGCAAGCAGTGCCCTTTCGCTCATGAGTGCTTAAGCGATCGTCACCTCTAGGCAACCGTGACCTCTGGGCAGAGGTAGACATCCTGAATGGTATGAAGGAGCTTGGCTCCCTCTTCCATTGGGCGCTGGAAGGCCTTGCGTCCCGAGATGAGGCCAGTGCCGCCAGCACGCTTGTTGATGACGGCGGTCTTGACCGCATCATTGAAGTCGTGGGCCCCCGAGGCACCACCAGAGTTGATGAGGCCGGAGCGTCCCATGTAGCAATTGATGACCTGGTAGCGGCAGAGGTCGATCGGGTGATCGGTGGTCAGCTCGGTGTAGATGCGCTCGTCAAGCTTTCCGTAGCTGGAGCCGCCGGTGTTGAGGGCCTTGAACCCACCGTTGTTCTCGGGAAGTTTCTGCTTGATGATGTCCGCCTCGATGGTGACGCCGAGATGGTTGGCCTGACCGGTGAGATCAGCCGAAAGGTGGTAATCCTTATCCTTCTTGAAGGCGTCGTTGCGGAGATAGCACCAGAGAACGGTAGCCATACCCAGTTCGTGGGCGTGATGGAAGGCCTCGGCCACTTGGATGATCTCGTGAGTGGCATCATCGCCGCCGAAGTAGATGGTGGCGCCGATGGCGGCCGCACCCATGTCATAAGCCTCATCGATCGTTCCGAACATGATCTCGCGGGCGACATTCGGGTAGGTGAGGAGCTCATTGTGGTTGACCTTGACGATGAAGGGGATGTGGTGGGCGTACTTGCGGGCCACGGAACCCAACACTCCGAAGGTCGAGGCTACGGCGTTGCAGCCACCCCTGATGGCAAGCTTCACGATATTCTCGGGATCAAAGTAGATCGGGTTCTTGGCAAAACTCGCTCCAGCAGAGTGCTCGATCCCCTGGTCGACTGGAAGGATGGAGAGATAGCCTGTGTTGGCTAGGCGTCCCGTGCCATACATGCGTTGAAGATTGGCGAGGACACGGGGATTGCGATCGCTGATTATGTGGATGCGGTCGACGAAGTCGGGGCCCGGAAGATGTAGAAGGTCCCTGGAGACCGTCTTGCACTGATGATTCAGAAGGGAGTCAGCGTCAGCGCCGAGGTAGTTTTTAATTTCGTTGATCATGGTGGCGATAGTTCGGAGCAAAAAAAGGGGCAGTCCAGAAGATTCCTTCTGGGCGCCCCTCTTTTTGAAAGGATTTTTTAGTAGGCGGCCTGTGTGCCCTTGATGTTCTTCTTCTTGATCCAGGACATGCGGGAACGGAGTTGGTCGCCCACCTTCTCAATGGGGTGCTTCTCTCCGGCGTTTAGGAGGGCGTTATACTTCTTCTTGCCGCCTTTGGCCTCGGCAATCCAATCCTTGGCAAACTTGCCGGACTGAATGTCCTTGAGGGCGCTCTTCATGCGCTTCTTCACAGAGGCATCGATGACTTTCGGGCCGACGACGATATCACCATACTTCGCGGTCTCAGAGATCGAGAAGCGCATGCCGCTGATGCCGGACTCGTTGATCATGTCGACGATCAGCTTGAGTTCGTGGAGAACCTCAAAGTAGGCCATTTCGGGCTGATATCCGGCCTCGACGAGAGTCTCGAATCCGGCCTGGATCAGGGCAGCAGTGCCTCCACAGAGAACGGCCTGCTCGCCGAAGAGATCGGTCTCGGTCTCTTCCTTGAAGCTGGTCTCGAAGACGCCACCGCGTGTGCCGCCGATGCCCTTGGCCCAGGTGAGGGCGGTCTTCTTGGCATTGCCGCTCTTGTTCTGGTGGATGGCGATGAGGGCGGGAACACCCTTGCCTTCCTGGTACTGGCGGCGGACGGTGTGACCGGGTCCCTTGGGAGCGACCATGATGATGTCGACATGCTTGGGCGGCTGGATCGTCTTGTAGTGGATTGCGAAGCCGTGGCTGAAGAGGAGGGTGTGGCCCGAGTGGAGGTTCGGCGCGATGTCCTTCTCATAGACCTCGGGGATGGTGAGATCGGGAACGGCAATAAAGACTATGTCGGCTTTCTTGACGGCTTCGGCCGTGTCAAAAACCTCGAAACCTAGCTTCTTGGCGACTTCGCGACTCTTGCTCTTTGGATAAAGACCGATGATGACCTTGACGCCACTCTCTTTGAGATTGAGGGCATGAGCGTGTCCTTGGGAACCGAAGCCGATCACGGCACAGGTTTTTCCCTTGAAGAACTTGAGGTCGGCATCTTTGCAGGTGTAGATTTTGGCGGGCATGGTTTGGTGGTTGTTTTGTGTGTGATGGTGAATGGCTAATCGGTGATGAGAGATGGTTACTTTGAGCGGGCGAGAGCGATCTTGCCGGTGCGGGTCAGTTCCGTGATCCCGAACGGACCCATCAGGGCGAGGAACTTGTCGATCTTGCTCTCGGAGCCAGTGACCTCGATGGCTAGGCGCTTGGGTTGAACGTCGATGATCTTGGCGCGGAAGATGTCGCAGATTTGCATGATCTCGCCGCGGGCCTTGGCATCGGCTTTCACGCGAATAAGCACGAGCTCGCGGTCGACATAGTCCGACTCGCCGAAGTCCTCGACGCTAATGACGTTCACGAGCTTATCGAGTTGCTTGTTGACCTGATCCAGCACCTTGTCGTCCCCGCGGACCACGATGGTCATGCGGGAGGTCTCAGGGTCAAGAGTCGGGCCTACATTCAGCGTGTCGATGTTGAAGCCGCGTCCGCTGAACATTCCGGCGATGCGGGTGAGGACGCCGAATTTGTTTTCTACGAGGATGGAGATGGTGTGGCGCATGGAGAATTCGCCCCACAAAAGGGCTTATTCTTAATAATGCTGGGGCGCATTTTTTTCGTCAAACGGAAAGAGACTGATTACCAGTGATGGATGCAATTCCTTCAAATTCCCGAGCGTGATTTCGACGCCTATATTTTCGACTGCGACGGCACCCTTGCTGACACGATGGGGCTTCACTACGACGCCTGGAAGATGGTCCTCGAACCGCATGGAGCCGATCTCCCTGAAGATCTTTACTACAGCTGGGGAGGGCGTCCCACCCGGGAGATTGTCGAGGCTCTCAACGAGATGCAGGGGCTCTTCATGGATCCTGATGCAATGGTGCATCACAAGGAAGGGCTCTACCACCAGCTTCTTCCCGGCGTCCAACCAATCGATGCCGTTGTTGCAATCGCGCGTTCCCTGCATGGAAAGAAGCCTCTTGCCGTGGCCTCCGGTGGCGGTCGCAAGTCTGTCCATGCCACGCTCGAAGGACTTGGCCTGATCCATCTCTTTGACGCGGTCGTAACGTCCGAGGATTACAAGAATGGCAAGCCTTCTCCCGATCCCTATCTGGAAGCGGCCCGCCGCCTCGGGGTGGAACCCTCGGGATGCCTTGTCTTTGAGGATACGGAAATCGGACGTCAGTCAGCAGAAGCCGCCGGAATGGAGTGCGTAGTGGTAGATTCCCGCAAGTAAGCGAAGAAAAGATGAACTGTTGAGAAGCGCAGCGTAAGGATGCGGGGTGCCAAAATCCCATTCCTTCTACTTAATCGATGGCGCCGATAGCTTCGGAAACTTCTCCTCTGATATACTCACGATTCAGCATCGCGATGACACTCGCAGGGACATTAGCGGGGCAGACGGCCTCGCAGGCATAGTAGTTGGAGCAGTTGCCGAATCCCTCCTCCTGCATGGTGCGGACCATGTTGCGGGCGCGACTCTTGCGCTCCGCCTGACCCTGGGGCAGGAGACCGAGATGGGTGACTTTGGCACCGACAAAGAGCATGGGTGAGCTGTTCGGGCAGGCGGCGGCACAAGCTCCACAGCCGATGCAGGCTGCGGCATCCATAGCAGCGTCGGCAACGGGCTTGGGAATCAAGGAAGTCGAGGCGTCGGGAGCACCTCCGGTATGCTCACTGATGAAGCCACCTGAGCGGATGATGCGATCGTAGGCACTGCGATTGACTACGAGATCCTTAACGATCGGGAAAGCACCCACACGGAAGGGCTCAACGGTGATGGGCTGGCCATTCTCAAACTTCCGCATGTAAACTTGGCAGGCGGCACCACGACCAGGTCCCTGGGGGACGCCGTTAATCACCATGTGACAGGTGCCGCAGATGCCCTCGCGGCAATCACTCGCGAATGAGACCGGTTCCTTGCCTTCTCTGGTCAAGCGGTTATTGACGATATCGAGCATCTCGAGGAAGGAGCATTCCGAAGGGATTTCTGTGGCGTGAATCTTGATAAATTCGCCTTTATCCGAAGCGCACTTTTGCTTCCAGAGTCTAAGATGAAAATTCATGGTACTCATGATCGTAAGTCTTGTAGGGATATCGGAGATTACTTGTAGCTGCGGGTGGCAAGATGGGCGGCCTCGTAATGAAGCGGTTCCCTCAAAAGTTCCGGATCGTTGTCCTGGCCTTGAAACATCCAGGCGTAAACCTCGGCAAACTTGTCGTCATGGCGAAGAGCTTCGCCCTCGGGAGTCTGGTGCTCGACACGGAAGTGACCGCCGCAAGACTCCTCGCGGGTCAGGGCATCGATGCACATCAGCTCGCCGAACTCCAGAAAGTCGGCCACACGCCCAGCACGCTCGAGCGACTGATTGAGCTCAGCACCCGTGCCGGGAATGGCGACTTCTTTCCAGAAACGCTCACGCAAGGCACGAATATCGGCGATTGCCTTCTTCAGACCGGCCTCGCTGCGGGCCATGCCGCACTCGTCCCATATGATGAGTCCAAGCTGGCGGTGGAACTCGTCAACCGGCACGTTGCCCTTGACGGCAAGAAGCTTTTCCACGCAGGCACGAACCTCTGTCTCGGTCTTCTTAAATTCTGGCATGTCGGTCGATACCTTCTTTCCAAACTGTGTGGAGAGATATTCACCAAGAGTATTCGGAATCACAAAGTAGCCGTCGGAGAGTCCCTGCATGAGGGCCGAAGCACCGAGTCGGTTGGCTCCATGGTCGGAGAAGTTCGCCTCACCCAGCACATGGAGGCCAGGGATGGTGCTCATGAGATTATAGTCCACCCAGAGTCCGCCCATCGTGTAGTGAACGGCGGGATAAATCCGCATCGGGCGCTCGTAAGCGTTCTCACCGGTTATATTTCCGTACATCTCGAAGAGATTACCATAGCGCTCGCGAATGGTCTTTTCGCCAAGACGGGCGATGGCAGCGGAGAAGTCGAGATAGACACCGAGGCCGCCGGGGCCGACACCGCGCCCCTCGTCGCAGACTTCTTTGGCGCTGCGGGAGGCAATGTCGCGTGGGGCAAGGTTGCCGTAGCTCGGGTACTTCCGCTCGAGGTAATAGTCGCGCTCCTCCTCGGGAATATCCTGAGTAAGACGAGTGTCTCCCTTGGCCTTCGGTACCCAGACACGACCATCGTTCCGGAGGGACTCGGACATGAGCGTCAGCTTCGACTGATACTCGCCGGCAACCGGGATACAGGTGGGATGGATCTGGGTGTAGCAGGGATTCGCAAAAGCGGCACCGCGCTTGTAAGCGCGCCAGGTAGCGGTGACATTTGATCCCCGCGCGTTCGTCGAGAGGTAGTAGACATTACTGTAGCCGCCGGTGCAAAGCAGGACGGTATCGGCGGCATGGCTGGTGATCTCGCCGGTGATCAGGTCCCGGGTGACGATTCCCTTGGCATGACCATCAACAAGGACGAGATCGAGCATTTCTGAGTTCTCATGCATGTTCACACGCCCTAGGCGGATCTGGGCGCTCAGGGCGGAGTAGGCTCCGAGAAGAAGCTGCTGGCCGGTTTGGCCCTTCGCATAAAAGGTGCGTGAGACTTGAGCGCCGCCAAAGGAGCGGTTCGTAAGCTCGCCACCATATTCACGGGCGAAGGGGACACCTTGGGAAACACATTCGTCAATGATGGTGCCGCTGACCTCGGCAAGGCGGTAGACATTTGCCTCGCGGGCGCGGAAGTCCCCTCCCTTGATCGTGTCGTAGAAGAGGCGCCAGACACTGTCGCCGTCGTTCTGGTAATTCTTGGCGGCATTGATGCCACCCTGAGCGGCGATGGAGTGGGCGCGGCGAGGACTATCGTGGAAGCAGAAGGTCTCTACCTCATAGCCGAGCTCGGCAAGCGTGGCGGAGGCAGAAGAACCAGCGAGTCCGGTGCCAACGACGATGACCTTGAACTTCCGCTTGTTAGCCGGGCTGATGAGCTTCGCGTTGTTCTTGAATGAGGTCCATTTCTTCTCAATCGGACCTTCGGGGATTTTGGCATCAAGAATCATGGTCGTGGAATACAAGGCTCGGTTATTGACAAAAAGGGCAGGTGGGAAGGCTGGAAGGTAACTTCACAAGATGAAGCAAGACGGCTGTGGGGATCGAGGCGAACCCAAGGAAAATAATCCAGGCTATGATCAAGCCCCCCTTTTCAAAAACCGGACGCAGCTTCTCGGTCGTGAGCCCGAGTGTCTGGAAGAGGCTTGCGATCCCATGACTCAAGTGCATCCCGAGCAAGCCGACTGCCAAAACATAGAAGGCGCTTACAAAGGGACATGAAAAGGCAGTCACAACCATGCGGTAGACATCATAGCGTCCCTGCACATCAACCCAAGTCTTGTACTCCGGGTTAAATGCCTCCCAGGTGAACTGAGCCAGATGGTAGAGAACGAAGGCAAGGACGGTCAGTCCGGAGATTCTCATCAGGCGAGCATAAACAGTAATGCCGAGGTCATTCTTCTCCGCATACTTCTGCGGACGGGCGGCGAGATTTTCACGCCAGAGAGTGATCGTGAACCAGATGTGAAGCGCGACGCAGGTCAACAGGACAATACGGACGACCCAAAGGAGTTCCCCGGTGCTCTTGAGAAAGGCCGCGTAGGCATTCATCGCATCCGGGCCGGCGAAGATCGAGAGATTACCCAACAGATGCCCAATGACGAAGAGAATCAGCGCGATACCGGTGAGGGCTACGATCCATTTGCGTCCGATCGGGCTCGACAAGAGAGGAATGCAGCAGGCGCAGGATTTTTTCGTCGCTTTGGATGGGGTGGCGGGCCGAGTCATTGAAGGCTCTTTATAGAAGACCAAACCTTCAAAAACAAGATAGATGATTCTAGGTTTTTAAAAGAGACAAAGCATAACCAAAAACGAAAAGGACAATGAAAACTGCTGCCAGAGAACGAAAGCAATTCCCCGATTTACCTTCACCTGTTAGACAGAAGGCTCAATTTCATGTCCTCCGATCCGGCAATACCATCCAGTAACGACAAGGAATTGGTCGCGCGCACCCAGGGGGGTGACCCGGGGGCGTTCGACGAACTGATCCTCAAGTATACGCCACGACTCTACGGACTCGTCTACCACATGACCTCCAACCACGAGGACACGAACGATTTACTGCAGGATATTTTTTCGAAGGCTTATCGATCGATTGTTAACTTTCGCGGCAACTCGAGTTTCTACACGTGGATGCATTCGATCGCGGTCAACATGACGATCAACTTCCTCAAGAAGCGCAATCGCCGCCAGCATCCCAGTCTGAACGACCCCGACAGCAACATAGAGAACGACCCCGATTTTATTGCAGCAACCAGCAACGGCGACCCGACCAAAGAGGTTTCGATCCATGAACTGCAAAAAAAATTGAACGCATCAATGCAAAAGCTGTCTCATGACCATAGAATTGTTGTGACCATGTTTGATATCCAAGGAATACCCCATGCCGAAATTGCCAAAATCCTCAAGATCTCCGAAGGAACCGTCCGGTCGAGGCTCTTTTACGCTCACCGCCAGTTGCAAAATTCCCTGCATGAGTTTAAGAGGAATTAATAACAATCAATGATCCTCATGGAAACGGGTAATGGTATGGGACACGAACCGATGCACAAGATTATCAAACTCAAGCGCTACGAAAAGCCGCCCGAGGGGTATTATGAGGATTTTTTGCGCGAGTTTCACAGACGACAGCGGGCCGAAATGCTGGCTCCCTCCCTCTCGGCCATGATCATGGAGCGTCTTTCGGGCTTGATCCCTGAATTACGGGTGCCGGCCATGGCCTTTGCCTGTGTTGCCGCTGTTGCGATGATCGTCAGTGTCGCCATCATCCGCGATACACCTCGGCAAACTATTCCCCACGCTTATTCCGTCTCCTACGCTCAGCCCCGACCATACTCTCAAGCACCGGTAACCATCCAGAATATGCAACCCGTCTCGCTTCGGGTAGATGCCGATCCACAGAATCAACCGCAGGCAGCGCCTATCCTCTTCCCTCCCTCTTACCTTTTGCAAGCCCCTCTGGCGACCCATGAATCGCCACTCAGTTTCTGATCGGGCCTTGTTTTCAGCGGGCTTGAAGAGGTTGCTGATGCTGCCTCTTCTCACATTTTCCCTTTCCGCCTCATCAGGATCGATGGGAGACTTAACGGGCACGCTCTCTCTCTCCTCAAGAGCCGCTACTGCGATCCGCGCCGTAAGCACCCAAAGCACCGGAGCAGTTGTTAGGGTGCGTGTCTCCGATGCATGCGGTGAAGTCAATGGAACCGGTTTTTTCGTCGATCCGACCGGCACGATTTGCACGGTGGCCGATCTGGTGAAGGGATCGGACTCCATCGTTGTCATGAAGGACGGGAAAGAATATTCCTGCAACATCTTGGCCCTTGATGAGCGGAGCGGAGCGGCTTTTCTCAAACTTATCGCGGAATTGCCGCACTCCGGCGAAAACTTCGTTTCTCCCCGAGCTCTCCTGACGCCATCACCCTTCACCCCGGTTATCGCCATCGGATGGCGAAAGGAGATGGAGCCCTCAATCTCCCTCGGAATGATCACGGGAACGAAAAGCCACGAGGGTGACTGTTACTTCCGTGTACCGCAACACATGGCCAAAATTTCCCTCACGGAGGGCGAGGCGGGATCGCCCGTCTTCGGCCTCGACGGATTCCTTATAGGAATGGTTCTTGGCGGAAACGTGCAGACCGGCGATTGCCGAATTCTTCCCGCCGGAGCGCTCGAAAAACTCCACACGGATCTGCTTCGCTTCGGACGAATCAATCAAGGATGGGTCGGCGCGGTGGTTGAGGAAGCTGCTGTCCCCCAGGGAAACTCCAGCACTCGGATCGCTTCCGTGGTACCTAGAAGCCCCGCCGAAGCAGCAGGAGTGCGATCCGAAGACATGATTCTTGCCCTTGGTAACCGCCGCATCACCCAGCCGGACAAGTTGCTCGAAGCCTCGTTTTATCTTACCTCCGGAGAGAGCGTCCAAATGACTATCTGGCGCGGAGGGGAAATCAGGCATGTGGAAATCCACTGCGTTACCCCGCCGGAGGCGAACGACCATTCCATTGCGCCCTGATCCAGATCCTTCGGGGTCTGAACATAGCGGAAGCAGGTTATTTTAAGGATGACCTGCGACGATGATCAGGAATAGAGTTCTTCCAATGTTTGAAAGCTTTCAATGGGGGTATAGCTCAGTGGTTAGAGCAGCCGGCTCATAACTGGTTGGTCCCTGGTTCAAATCCAGGTGCCCCTACTTCTTTCCGCGAAGAATAACAGCCTCATCTCAAAACGGAGCAAAACAAAAAAGAGTTGATATCAAACTCAAGAAAGCTGGAAAGCAGTCCTTTCATCGTCTTTAATCCAGTTCCGTGAGCACGAGCACCATCTACGAAGCACCAGACGCACTGGGCCGAACCCAACAAGCCATCCAGGAGCATGCTGATCATCTCCCAGCCAGCGAGCTGCTGGGAGAAACGATGTCACTGAACTTCGGCCCCTCACATCCCTCCACCCATGGGGTGTTCCGTATCGTCCTTGATCTTGATGGCGAGCTGATCACCAAGGCGACGCCTGAGGTCGGCTACCTGCACCGCGGCGACGAGAAGATCGCTGAGAACATGCAGTACAACCAGTTTGTTCCTTACACGGACCGGCTTGATTATCTGGCCCCACTTGCCAACAACGTCGCTTACGCCCTGGCAGTTGAGAAGCTCATGGGATGGGAACTGCCCCCTCGCGGCAAGGCCATTCGCGTCATCTGCTGCGAGCTTGCCCGCATCTCCGCCCACCTACTCGGCCTCGGTGCCAGCTCCATGGATATCGGAGCTATCTCCGTCTTCCTCTACACCTTCACAGAGCGGGAAAAGATCTACAACCTCTGCGAACTTCTCACTGGGGCCCGCTTCACCACCAGCTACACCCGTGTTGGCGGTCAGGTACGCGATCTGCCCGAGAAGTTCCCTGCGCTTCTCAGAGAGTTTCTCGATTCCTTTCCGATCGCCCTCGACGAGATCTCCAATCTCCTGACCCGCAGCCCGATCTTCATCGACCGCACGCGCAACGTCGGAATCATTTCCAAAGAGGATGCCATCGCCTATGGCCTCACCGGCCCCATGCTCCGCGGTTCCGGTGTGGACTACGACGTTCGCAAGGCCCATCCCTACCTCGACTACGAGAAGTATGACTTCGAAATCCCCATTGGTACTGTCGGTGATTGCTACGACCGCTACCTCGTTCGCATCGAAGAGATGCGCCAGAGCCTGAGTATTCTGCGCCAGGCGATCGATACTATTCCGGACGGTCCCATCAACGTGGTTGACGGCAAAAGCATCCTGCCTCCCAAGGAAGAGGTGCTCAAGGAAATGGAGCAACTCATCCATCACTTCATCATCACCACCGAGGGAATCGACGCCCCGGCCGGAGAGGTCTACTCCAGCTGTGAGAATCCGAAGGGAGAACTCGGATTCTATATCCATAGCCTGGGTGGAGGCGTTCCCAACCGCCTTCACATTCGCGCCCCGTCTTTTGTCAATTTGAGCATCGTTCCGAAGCTGCTTCCCGGCCACATGGTCGGCGATGTCGTCACAATCCTTGGATCGATCGACATGGTGTTCGGCGAGTGCGACCGGTAGTGGCCTACCTGATCTGATCCACCAACGTGGATTTTGGATTGTCAATCGCTACCTCAGCCTTTTCTGGTAAGTTCCTGTGGGTATTCCAGAACAGTTCCAACCCATCAACAGTGTGCCTTGTTCCCGAGTGGCTAACGCCGGTCGGTTGAATCAAGAGTTCCCCCTTTTTCAATTTTCATCTTGTCCCTTCGCTTCCAAAGCCCGATTTTCCTTACCTCATGAAAGCCGTCGTCACCGTCATGCCGAAACCCGCCATCCTTGATCCAGCTGGAGTTGCCACCGGCCATGCCATGGAACATCTGGGACTCAAGGGAGTCCGTTCCGTCCGCATTGGGAAATCGATTGAGATCGAGGTCGATGACGCCGATGAGAAACAGCTTCACGAGATCTGCCACGACCTCCTCTCCAATCCCGTGGTAGAAGATTACAAACTCGAGATTCTTTCCTGACGATGGTGCAGGTCACCACCGGCTCATCGTTCATGAAGGTTGCCATTATCCAATTTCCCGGTTCGAACTGCGATACTGACTGCCAGGCTGCGCTTGCTTCCCTCCCCGGCATCCAGGCCGAGATCGTCTGGCACAAGGAGACCTCTCTTGCCGGATACGCCGCCGTGGTTCTCCCTGGCGGCTTCTCCTATGGCGACTACCTCCGCTGCGGATCGATCGCCCGGTTCTCCCCGATCATGAGGGCCGTCCGGGCTGTGGCCGAATCCGGCGTTCTGGTGCTCGGTATCTGCAATGGCTTCCAGATTCTCTGCGAGGCGGGGCTCCTGCCCGGCACGCTCATGCGCAACAATGGCCTGCTCTTCCGCTGTGAGCATCTCCACCTGCGCGTGGAGAACAACGACTCCCCCTTCACCTCCGTGCTTCATCAAGGACAGGTCCTGGACATTCCGATCGCCCATGGTGAGGGGAACTACTTTGCCGATGCGGAGACTTTGAAGCAGCTCAATATGAACAACCAGATCCTAGTCCGCTACTGCGACGCCTCAGGAAATGTTTCTCCTGAGGCCAACCCAAATGGTTCGCTCGAGAATATCGCCGGCATCTGCAGTCACGGTCGCAATGTCTTCGGTCTCATGCCCCATCCCGAGCGTGTCTGCGATCCGCTCCTCGGCGGTACCGATGGCCGCAGCATCTTCCAGTCGATGATTGAGGCCGTTGCAAAGTTGAACGTCAAAAGCTGAGAACCGAAACTGAATCAAAAGGCCTTTTCTCCGCCTCAAAATCCTAAAGAGCCTATAGCCTAAACCGCTAACAGCCCTCCACTCATGTCCAATCGCGCTATTACTCCAGAGCTCATCGCCAAACACGGACTCTCTCCCGAAGAGTACGACAAGGTCCTTAGCATTCTCGGTCGCGAGCCGAGTTTCGAGGAACTAGGTGTCTTCTCCGTCATGTGGAGCGAGCATTGCTCCTACAAGAACTCCCGTCCCGAGCTCCGGAAGTTCCCAACCACGGGACCCAGTGTGCTGGTCAAGGCGGGCGAGGAAAATGCAGGTGTCATCGACATCGGCGACGGATGGGCGGTCGCCTTCAAGATCGAGAGCCATAATCATCCCAGCGCCGTTGAGCCCTTCCAAGGTGCGGCCACCGGAGTCGGCGGCATCATCCGCGACATCTTCACCATGGGAGCGCGTCCTGTTTTCCTCATGGATTCACTCCGCTTCGGACCAATCGAGGGTGACGGCGAGCAGGCCAAGACCAATCGCCGCCTCTTTGCGGGCGTTGTCGCCGGCATCGCCCACTATGGCAACTGTATCGGTCTCCCGACTATCGCCGGAGAGGTCTACTTCGACGAGAGCTACAGCGGCAACCCACTGGTGAATGCCTTCTGCCTTGGCATCCTGCGTCATGAGCAGATCGCCCGTGGAGCTGCCGAAGGTGTGGGAAATCCAGTCTTCTATGTCGGCGCTGAGACCGGCCGTGATGGTCTGGCCGGAGCAGCCTTCGCCTCCCGCGAATTGACCGAGGAGTCCAAAGCCGACCGACCTGCCGTTCAGGTTGGTGATCCTTTCCGTGAGAAGCTTCTGCTTGAGGCCTGCTTGGAGCTCCTTGCCACCGATTGCGTCGCCGGCATCCAGGACATGGGTGCGGCCGGACTCACCTGCTCCACTTGCGAGACTGCCAGTCGCGGAGGCACGGGTGTCGAGATCGACGTGCAGCTCGTGCCTCAGCGAGCCAAGGGCCAAACGCCCTATGAGGTGCTCCTGAGCGAGTCGCAAGAGCGTATGCTCGTCATCGTCAAGAAGGGCCAGGAGGCCACGGTGAAACAGATTTTCGAAAAGTGGAATCTCCCCTATGCCGAGATCGGCAAGGTCACCGACGACGGCATGATGCGCGTCCGAAATGGCAACGAGATCGTGGTGAATGTACCTGCCCGTGCGCTGGCCGATGACTGTCCTCTCTACAGCCGTGAGGCCGCATCCTTCACACCGCCTGCTCAACTTGATTTGGCAACTGTGCCCCAGATCGATCCCGAGACAGCTCTTCCGAAGCTGCTCTCCCATCCCAGCATCGCCAGCAAGCGATGGGTCTGGCGCCAGTACGACCATATGGTCCGCACAGGGACGGCTGTGCTTCCCGGCTCCGATGCCGCCGTCTTTATCGTTCGTGAGGCCAACAAGATCCTGGCCGCTGCCACCGACTGCAATGCCATCTACTGCAAACTTGATCCCGGTGTAGGCGCCCGCATTGCTGTTGCCGAGTGCGCCCGCAATCTGGCATGCTCCGGTGCCGTGCCGATCGGTGTTACCGACAACCTGAACTTCGGCAACCCCCATAAGCCCGAGAACTTCTACCAACTTCGCGCTGCCGTGGAAGGGATCTCCGAGGGATGCCGTGCGTTTGGCGTGCCGGTCACAGGTGGCAATGTCAGCCTCTATAATGAGAGCCCAGCCGGAGCAATCGACCCGACCCCGACCATCTCCATGGTCGGAACGATCGCTGACGCTGCTCACATCACCACCCAGTACTTCAAGCAGGCTGGTGATCAGATCTTCCTGATCGGAGAGACCGGTAGCGAGCTTGGTGGATCGCACTACCTGCTCGCCCTCCATGGCCGCAAGGAAGGTGCTCCTCCGACAATGGACTTCGCCCAAGAAAAAGCGATTCATGCCGCCCTGCTCAGTGTCATCCGCAAAGGTCTTGTCCAGAGCGCACATGATTGCTCCGAGGGCGGGCTGGCTGTAACGATTGCCGAGTCCTGCTTCTTCAATTCACTGGCAGCTTCCATTGATCTTGGCTCAACCAATCAGCGTCCTGACGTGCTCCTCTTCAACGAGACTCAGGGGCGAATCGTCATCTCCGTGAAGTCCTCCAATGTCTCGACCCTCGAAGCCGAACTCTCGAAGAGCGGCGTTCCGTTCCGCAAGATGGGCGAGGTCACAGCCAAGGCTGATCTCTTAATCAAAACCGGAGCGAATGCTTACAGATGGAGGATTGCCGACCTGAACGAGATATTCGAAGGGGCCATACCTTCCCTGATGGGAGGGTAAAAAAGCTCGCGATCCTCGCGGACAGCTACGCTGGCCTCCGTTTTTCGTAGGACTACGACTTCATTTGGACGCATCCGTTTCTAATCGGGGGTTTTGGGATGGGTCATGTTTTACAGGCCGTCCGCCAAAAGGTTCTTTGCTGTTTTCACTGGGTAAAAAACGGGATAAGGAATTGATCTTTCATTCTTCAGATTTGCTGTTTTCCCCCCACGTATCGACCGACTCAAAATAGCGGGGAGCCAGTTTATTCTCATGATCTTCAGACCCCAGCATCGAGTGCGGAGTATAATGGGATTGCTCTGGTTGTCTTTCGGGATCTCCGGAGTGATGTGGGCGTCGGAGGATTCAACGCTGGCTTCATCCCTCAAGACGGAACTGACACTTCAGGACTTTGATTCGAAGGCTTATGCTGAATGGGTGGGGCAGAAGGAGACTCCAATCTCGGGAACAAACAGGGAGTCTCTTCCTCAATGGATTTTCTCGACACAAACAAGTCGACCAGGGCACTCAGGTTTTGCTTTTGGAAAGTCGAGAGAACCCGGAATCCGACATCTGAGGATCGGCTTCACGCATGAGATCCCGGTCGGGACAGTTATTGTCAAAGGGGGTGGATCCCTGAGCGTCCTGAAATCAACAGCCGCATATCCCGGCAACCAAGCTGATGAGCAGGATTGGATTCAGGCCGAACATCTTGTTTCCGGAAAGGCATCCACCGCCGAGGTCTCTCCTGATCAGTACACGACGTGGGTTCTGCCTCCCGGAACGAAAACTCGCGCGCTAAGATTCACGCACTCTGCATCCCTCCAGGATCCTTCGTGCCAAGGAAGAATCAGCGGCGTTACCGTGCTTGCCGACCGTCTCATCAATGTTGCGCCGCTCGCATTCCTCTGGAGTTCCGCGAACAATCCCCGAGCCCGGGCCATCGTTAACGAGAAGGATGATGGTTGGAAAAGTTGGGAGAACATCGAATACACAAGGAATCCCTCACAGATGGATTCTCCAAAGGTCCCGTCAGTGTCACCCGGTCACCCCGAGACCCTGATCCTGTCATGGTCCGAAGATGTGGATGTGATCGGCCTTGTCGCAATCTTTCCCGGTTTTTCCACTGCACGAGCCGAAGCCTACGAAGGACACGAGAAATTTCCTCCCAAAGAAAGCGGAGAAGGAGACTCATGGAAGGGGATAGGCAGTTATTCAGGCATCAACAACGGCTACCCTTCGACTTTTTCTCCTGTATGGCTCCCCTTTGAACAAATGCAGAGAACCCGTGCTATCAGGCTCCAGTTGACATCTTCCACCGCAGAATCCCATCCCCATCTTAAGGGAAAAACTAGCAACGGAGCGCGTGTCTGGCTGAATGAACTGATGGTTTTTGCTTCTCTTGGGGAAAAGCCTTTAAGGGACTTTTCGCTTCTTGCAGGATGCCAAGCAAGACCTGCTCCTCCGGAGTCGGATACCCCGATTCCCATCAGGTTTTCACTGGCCCAAGGGCGATTCGTCACTTTGGTGATTGAAAACAAAGAGGGAGTGAGAGTTCGCAACCTCATTTCGGATATTTATTTCCCCGCCGGCGAGCATGTTGTGAGCTGGGATGGGTGCGATGATCTTCTGCGTGATCCAGATGCTGCTCAGCATGGAGTCTTTCACATTCCATCCCGCCTTGTTCAGCCGGGTGAGTACCGCTTCCGGGGGATCGTCCATGACGTGATCACTCCACGCTTTGAGATGTCATTCTACACGCCTGGCAATCCTCCATGGAGCACCATCGATAAAACTGGTGCCTGGCTTGCGAACCATACGCCGCCACAAGCAGCCTCCTTTGCTCCTGCTGGGAAAAATTTCATTGGCAAGCCATTGGTCTTCCTTGGTTCTTATGTGTCTGAAGGGATGGACGGTATGATCTGGGTTGATCTGGAGGGAAGGAAGCAGGGTGGAAAAAAAGTTGTCGGCCGATCATGGACCGGCGCTCAGTTCATCGCCTGTGATACGGGAGAGCATCCCTTGGAGGGGAATCCTGTCTATGTGGGCTCGGTATGGCAGGTAACAAAGGGATCCCAGACCGCTGAATTACTGCTGACGGCTGTTGGTGCGGAGTCCGAAAAATCCGTTCTAAAAGTTGATTTTTCTCCACGCGATACGCAGAACATGGAGCAGGAAATCGCCGGGTTGGCCGTCTATGATGGCATCTTGGTGGTCAGCATGAACCCTCAGGGCAAGCTGATGCTGGTTGATGCCGCGCGACAGCAGGTGATAGGATCCATTTTCTTGCCCAACTGCCGCGGAGTTGCATTCGACCGTGAGGGGCGTCTTTTCGCAGTAGCGGGAAAAAGTGTGTTCCGTTTTGATAGTATCAAGAAAGGAGAGTTGAAATCCTCGCCCGTGGAAGTCATCTCTTCGGCTCTAGAGGATCCCCAGCAAATAACCCTAGATACCTCGGGGCATCTCTATGTGAGTGATTGGGGTAGCAGCCATCAGGTAAAAATGTTTGCACCCCCTCCGCCGTCGGGATCAGTCGGTCTTTCGCCGAAGTATTCGTTTGAGCGCGCGATCGGGCACTCCGGATCTCCACGAGCGGGGCCTTATGACTCTCTTCATATGAATCACCCGATGGGTGTCACGATCGACTGCGAGAACCATCTCTGGGTTGCCGAGAAGGACTTTCTTCCCAAGCGCGTCAGCATCTGGACACTCGATGGCAGCTTGATCCATGCATTTTACGGGCCCGCGAAATATGGGGGTGGAGGCACGCTGGACTCCCGTGACAAAGACACTCTCTATTATGCCGAGGAGGGGAGGGGTGCGATGGCTTTCCATCTTGATTGGGAGAAAGGAACCTCCGACTTACGGAGTATCTTTTACCGCCCCGATACCAAATCCATCAAATTGGCCTTCCGAAGCGCCGCCCCGGAAACGGCAATCTGGCACGGTGGAAGGCGCTATTTCGTCAACTGCTACAATTCCAATCCGACCTCCGGACACAGCACGGCGTTTCTTTTTCTGGAGAAGGAGGGGATTGCGCGACCTGTGGCTGCCATGGGCAGGGCCAATGATTGGGAAGTTCTGAAAGAGCCCAGATTCCGCAAATATTGGCCTTCCGAGGTAGATCCGAATTCACCCAATCCTTTCCGTAACGAAGCGTTCTTTTGCTGGTCCGACAAACATGGTGACGGAATCGTTCGGCCCGAAGATGTGATCATTCTGAAGGGTTGTGCCCGCGGGATTACCATCATGCCTGATCTCGCGTTTTGTGTTGCCTCCTTCGAGGGCCGCTCAATGCGATATCCCCCCAAAAACATTTCCCAGGCTGGAGTCCCTTTTTACGACATGAACAGCTCGGAGACCCTAGCCACTGGTGTGATGGATCCCGCCTCCTCGGGAGGGACTCAAGTTCTTGATGATCCCAGCGGGAAAGCTGTCGTCACGCTGGGTATCAAGCCGTTTTCGAGGCAATCACTCTGCGGCACCCTCAATGGGATTCCCCTGTGGAGTTATCCGAGTCTTTGGCCTGGTCTCCATGCCTCGCACTCCTCACCTGCACAATCCGAATTGGAAGAGCTGATAGGCACGACCCGTTTGCTCGGTGGGTTTTTCGATGCCGGCAATCCCATGCGGACTCCACTTTGGGCAGTCAACGGGAACTTGGGGGCTGTCTATGTCTTCACTGCGGACGGCTTGTTTGTCTCCTCACTTTTTGGCGATGAACGGAGTGCGATTTCTTGGAAGATGCCCAAGGCAGAGCGAGGCATGAGTCTTGAGGGAGTCAGCCTCGGGGGTGAAAACTTCTGGCCGACCATCTGTGGAACGAGCGACGGAGGAGTTTATCTGGTTGATGGGACTCATGGCAGCATCGTGGGACTGAAGGGCTTCGAGACCATTATGATGCTTCCCGAGCAGCAACTTACGGTGACCCCGTCCCAATTGAAGCAATCTGCAGAATTGATCACGCGCACCGAGGCCGAGCGTCAGAAGCAAACCGGAGCCAATAGCCTTTCCGTTCCAATCCTCAAGTCATCCTGGGGCTTGGATACCACATTTGCTAGTTGGCCCGGTTCATGGGTTGACATCGACACGGGGGGAGTGAAGGCATTTTTCGCATCCACCAGCAGACCCTACGACATAACGGGCTCATTGATTATCGCGGGCGAACGACTCTATGCCGCTTACAAGACCGGAAATCCCAAATTGCTTGAAAACCGCGGGGAGCTTCCCATGGCACCATTCAAAACCGGGGGGGCTTTGGATCTGATGATCGGTGCGGATCCGGTGGCGGATCCGGAGAGAAAGAGTGCCGTGCCAGGTGATTCCCGCTTGCTAGTCACTCGTGTAGGAGGCAAGATTAAGGCTATACTTTACCGGTCCGTGGTGCCGGGCACTCCTGACCGAGCGAAAGTCCCATTTTCCTCCCCTTGGAGGACAATCACCATCGATGAGGTCAAGGATGTGAGCCGGCAGATCCAACTGCGCTCAACAGAAGGAAACTACGAGTTCTCGGTTCCGTTGGATCTCCTCGGACTCAAGCCGGAAGCCGGACTTCGGATCAAGGGCGATCTCGGTATTCTGAGAGGGGAATCCGGTCAAACCACGGCTCGGATTTATTGGAACAATAAGTCCAGCGGCCTCACGTCGGATGTGCCTTCCGAGGCGGTATTAACACCGGCTCTTTGGGGAACCCTTCTTTTCAAGCAGGAAGGAACGAGCACTCCCCCCTGATTTTCATATCCTCCGGCCGAGCACGTCGCGAGTGTAGTGAAGGCCAATCCTAAAAAGATAGCATAGCCCTAGAGCAATTTAAAC
>Ga0209829_10000870_pt1 | contig 25945 bp, 24 predicted proteins | sample C_140205_EF_Meta_FD_187311 | JGI IMG/M metagenome (GOLD analysis project Ga0209829, IMG submission 187311) | Freshwater microbial communities from Lake Croche, Canada to study carbon cycling - C_140205_EF_MetaG (SPAdes) (version 2) | ecosystem: Environmental > Aquatic > Freshwater > Lake... | reverse complement strand
ACCGAGGTAGAAGGCCAGGCGGATGGGGACCTTGGAGTATCCGAAGAGGCCGTCGAGTGCGCCCTCGACCCGTCTCACTATACTGTAGCTGGTGGTGCCGGCGTGCCGCTCGGGTCTGTCGTAGGGGATACCGACCTGTTTGAATCCCACCCAGCTACGCATGCCGCGGATCAGGCGATCTCGCTCGGGCATTTCCGCGATGAGCTTGCCGACACGCTTGCTGACCAGTCCGAATTCACCGGCATCGAGCGGGATGGGACGCTCGGAGATGGCATTGAAGAGGCGGTAGAAGGCGCCGAAGCAGATACGAAGCCAGAGCGGCTCCTTCCGATTCTTGCGGACTCCGTAGACCACGTCGTATCCCTCGCAAAATTTCTCCAGGAATGTGGGAATGACCTCGGGCGGATCCTGCAGGTCGGCGTCGAGGAAGATCATGGCCTCTCCGGATGCATGCATCATGCCTGCGGAAATGGCGGCCTGATGACCGAAGTTCCGTGAAAGCTGGACCAGCTTCCAGCTGAGGGTGGGGGAGGAGGAAAGACGCTCGATGAATGCAGGGGTGTTGTCCGTGCTCCCGTCGTCGACGAAGACAGCCTCAAAGCGATATCCTTGAAGTTTCGCTGTCACCGCCGTGAGCCTGCTCCAAAGAGATGCCACTCCCTCGGATTCGTTGAGCATGGGGATGACGAGGGAGACGAGCATCATATGGGTGTTCTTGTAGGGTTGATGAGATGGGATGACAAGCACAAGGGGAGGGATGCGTTCTGCCGACAAATGCATTGAAGAGAGCGGAGAAAGGGCGTTTAAGAGATGATTCCGCATCATTTTATGAGTTCAAAAAACACATTGTTGCCAGAGACGAAACCGTCACAGCAGGAGAAAATCGCACGCTGGACGCTCATGGGGCTATTCCTCCTTTTTTCGGTGCTCTGGCTTCTGGCTCCCATCTCCAGAGAGGAGGGGTTTGCCGATACGTCGCGCTATCCTGATGTCTTCAAGGGATTGATCGCGCATGGTCCTTCGTGGTGGACCCCGAATTACATGCTCGGCCAGCATCTGAGCACCATGTACGTGGCGGGATTGAGCATCGGTCTGCTTTCGCTGGGTGTGAAGTGTCTCGGGTTCCTCATCGGCGCAATGGCTTCCTTCAAGATGGTGGTGATCCTTTTTGCCGCCGGCTCGCTCGTCTCCATGAATGCCCTGATCCGGAGCATGGGTGGATCCCGCCTGATCGGCATCGTAGGTGCGGGATTCTATCTCCTAATCCCCGTGATGATGGCGAGGGGGCCCGTCTATGAGCACTTCGGTCAGTTCATGACATTCATTTTCACCCCCCTGCTCTTCCGTGGGATCATAGCCGTTGCCGAGAGGCGCTCCCCTGCTGAGATCGTCCTGCTGGGGGTAGCCGCTGCGGGATTGGCCCTGAGCTATGCGAAAGTCGCGGTGATCATGGCACCGGTGCTCGCGCTCTGGGCATGGGCCGTCCTGAGAGAGCGCTCCGATTGGCAGCCGCTGATCAAGGCCTACGTGATGTCACTGGGCGTGGCCGTGCTTTGCGGGTTAGTGCCCCTGCTGCCCGGGGCCAAGGAATTCGCGAATGCCGCAGGATTCCTCTTCGACCCGCTGGATGGCTGGAAATCCCACTATTCCTTCAAAACGGCCCTATCTCTGATCGACCCGAGCAACTATCTCCTCACCGGACTAGGACCTGATTACGAGTCCGATTCGGCTTTCTTTCATATGGGAGTGGTGCCGTTGCTGCTGCTTTCCCTTGGGTTGGCATTGCGCGGTTTGGCGGAATGGCGAAAGTCGAAAGTCGGTTTCTGGTTCCTGATCCTGAATGCCTCGTGGCTGATCGGTCTCTGGTTCTCAGCTGGACCTGCCGGCATCCTTGGCGGTCATCTCGATCTGCTGAAGCACGCCCAGCAGATGCTCGACACGAATATCCCCTTTGCTTGGCTCTCCCTCGTCTGGCTGGGGTGGGTGGCCTGGCTTACGGCGAAGCACCTGTTCCGGGAGCGCGTGATTCCTGCATTCATCGCCACGGTTGCTTTCCTGATGCTGCCGGTCTTTCATGTAGCGGAGCTTCTCTTCCCGATGTTCCGGGACATCCGGGCCCCGGAGTCATTCTTCTCCACGACAGGTTTTTGCTGTCTTGCAGCAGCGACGGCTTTGGTCTCGGGAGAAATCTTCACTCAGTTAATTCCGCAGGGGCGGCGTATGGCACTGGCGGGTGCGTCGCTTGGCATCATGCTCTTTCAGTTGCTCTCGATGTCCCAGATCTACACCTCGAGACTCTTGCCGAACGATCTCTGGAAGGACTATTCGGCTGCATGCGAGTTTCTAAAATCAGCTCCGATCGAGGGGCGTGTGCATCCTCTGAGCGGCCGGTATTTTTACCTCACGCTTCCCCAGCAGGCAGGCCGTGCCGTGGACACGGAGGCATCAGGCCGGCATTTCCAGCTCAAGTGGGTGCGCCATCTCGAGGCTGCCGGCAATGCCTCGGGCGATACCCTGAAGAGTTACCTGAACCTGGCTGGCGTCGCCTACATCCTGCTCGACAAGGAGGATCCCTTCTCGCCGAAGCAGATGCAGGACTTCTTCCGCTCGATCTACCCGGTGGCTTTTGAGAACAAGTACTTTGCCGTCCTTGCCAATCCCGGAACGCTCTATCCGGCATTCCTGGCTAGGGATTTTGTGGCACTTCCAAAGGAGAGTTATGCCATGGCCCCTGCCACGCTGCAGCTCCTCCCTCAGAATCTTATCACGGTTGAGACGGGTGGTGTGGATAGCAACATGCCCGGCTTCGCTGGTCAGGCAAAGGGTCCGAACCAGATCGAGTTGCTCCAGCAGTATCAAGGGAAGGCGGGTCAGCCATTCGGTCGAGTGCCCCTCGTCGGCAACCGCATGGATGACTACCAGCGGATGACCTACCAACTCCCTCCGACCGTTTCGGGATGGCTTGTGGTCTCCGAGGCGTATCACCCCGACTGGACAGTGACGATCGATGCGAAGCCCACAGAGGTCCATCGTGCCGAATCTGCCCTCCTTTCTGCCTATGTGCCGAGCGGATCGCACGAGGTGGTCTTTCAGTTTAAGGTCCCCGCTTGGTACTCGCTCTGCCTCGTATTCGGCGCCTTGAGCTGGATTGTAGCCTTGGCTGCTCTTCTCTATCTTCCCTCCAAATGGGCTCCTGCGAAGTGGCGGAACTGGTGGGTGGGGGAAAAGTCTAAAAGGTAAAAAGCTGAAGGCTAAAATCTAGAAGGTTGAACCAAGCTCTTGGGAACGAGTGCGGTAGACTACCGAAGGTAGCCCATTTTGGGGTGGCACTGCTTGCCGGGCAGCAAGTGCCGTCAATGCTAAAGGGAATTGCTCGCGCCTTTGCGTGATAAAAACCCTCCATTTCATCAGTTTCTAGGGTGGTCAAGGAGAGGGCATTCATGATGAAATAGAACATTGTCGTGCCCTGATCGGCTTCTCGCTTTTCAAGCCACGACACTCAGTCATGTTACCTGTCCACACCCATGGGATTACCCGCGGCCAAGGGCGGCAGCTTGGCTAAGTATTCGTCTCGCTAATGGGGGTGTTTTGGTATCCTCAGTAATTTAAAAGCCCTCGACCTTCGACTCTAGACCATCGACTCATCAATCCCTATGTCCTCCATCCTCGTCACCGGCGGCGCCGGATTCATCGGTTCTAATTTCGTCCTCGATTGGATCGCGGGCGAGGCCGATAGCGTCATCAACCTCGACAAGCTCACCTACGCGGGAAATCTCCAGAATCTGGCCTCCCTTGAAGGGAACATGCGCCACATCTTTGTCCGTGGTGATATCGGGGATGCCGAACTGGTTGCCAAGCTCCTTGCGGAGCATAAGCCCCGTGCCATCGTGAACTTTGCCGCCGAGTCCCATGTCGATCGCTCCATTCATGGACCAGCCGAGTTCATCGAGACCAACATCGTCGGCACCTTTCAGCTTCTGGAGGCAACGCGAGCCTACTGGAACGCCCTCGGTGACACGGACAAGAAAGCCTTTCGTTTCCTGCATGTCTCCACCGACGAGGTCTATGGATCGCTATCGCCTAACGATCCCGCCTTCACCGAGACCAAGCAGTACGAGCCCAATAGCCCCTACTCTGCGAGCAAGGCGGCCTCCGATCATTTGGTGCGTGCTTACCATCACACATACGGGTTGCCGGTACTGACCACCAACTGCTCGAATAACTACGGTCCCTACCATTTCCCTGAGAAGCTTATCCCGCTCGTCATCCACAACGCCCTGGCTGGTAAACCCCTGCCGATTTATGGCGATGGCCAGCAGGTCCGCGACTGGCTCTACGTGAAAGATCACGCCTCGGCCATTCGTCGTGTGTTGGAGGCAGGCGGGGTAGGGGAGACTTATAACGTCGGTGGCTGGAACGAGAAGCCGAACCTCGACGTCGTCCATACCTTGTGCGCTATCCTCGATGAGCTCTCACCGCGCCCCGACGGCAAGAGCTACAAGGAGCAGATCACCTATGTGACGGACCGACCCGGTCACGATCGCCGCTACGCGATCGATGCGACGAAGATCAACCGCGAGCTCGGATGGAAACCCGACGAGACCTTCGAGACCGGCATTCGCAAGACCGTCCAGTGGTATCTCGACAACCAAGACTGGGTGAATAATGTCACAAGCGGTGCTTACCAAGGATGGGTGGATAAGCAGTATCAGGCATAGGGCACCCTTCAGAGATGCCGAAACTTTACGAATATTTCGGGCTGACGATCCTTTTCTATGCCAACGAGCATGACCCGGTTCACGTCCACGGAAAGTGCCAAGGAAGGGAATGTCGCGCGGAATTAATTCTGGTGGAGGGGCAGGTCACTGAAATTCGGTATGTCGCCCAAAAGGGGCGGCCTCTTCTCGATGACAAGGAGCTCCGCATCTTTCAGGAACTTGTTTCGGTAAAATCAGCAGACATCGTTCAGAAGTGGATTGAGTATTTTGTGTTGCACAAGACGGGTCAGACCGAAAAAATTACGACAAGGCTGAAATGATCGAGAATTTCATCAATATTATTAGTGCCGAAAATCTCGGGGACTACCGCTTGCGACTCTTGTTTGATGATGGAGCCAGCCAGACCGTCAGCTTCGAGGGATTCCTCAAGGAATCCTCTCATCCAGAGATTCGCTCTTTTTTGGAGCCTATGAAGTTTGCCGCTTTCCGAATTGAATATGGGGACCTTGTTTGGGGGGATTATGAGCTCTGTTTTCCTGTGATGGATCTCTATCGCAACCAGATCGATCACTCGGTCGCAGATCAGATCGCGGCGTAGATTGTTCTACTGCCGGGTTCTCTTAAAGGAGGGAACGAGATTCGAGGGACTACCATTGCTAATATTTCAGCTGCCCCATTTTAGTTTTCAGCTTTTCCTCCCCCTGACAGGCTTCAGCCTAAACCCCTTCAACTCCCATCTTTCATCTTTTAACTCCTATCTTCCATTACCCCATGCCCCTCCGTGAGTTAAAAAATCCAAGCCAGATAGAAAGTTGGCTCATGGATTGGGGTGCACAGCTCACTGAGCATGGAAGCATGGTCCTAATCGGGTCAGGAGCACTCTTATGGCATGCCGCCCAACGAAATCAGGAACTGCCTCTTCCCGAAAACAGCATGGATGTGGATCCTGTCACTGATAGTGAGCAAGTGGCGCTACTTGGGTACGAGGCCATGATCGGGAGTGAGTTTGAGAGAGCCCACGGATGGCATGTCAATCTCATGCCTTCGGCTGTTCTCTCTGAAATGCCGGCCGATTGGAAATCCCGGGCTCACTGCAAAACATATGGACTTCTAGAAGTTGTAGTGCCATCGGTAGATGACTTGCTCGTTCCTAAACTCAAGCGCGGGGAGCCCAGGGACAAAGCTCACGCCGAGTGGGCAAGGAGGCTGACATGAGTGTGTGGGGCAAATACCCTAACTATCAGGACATCGCTCGTCTGGAATACGGACGCCTGCTTTGGAATTCTGCAGCACGGTCACGTCTCTTGGCTCATTGGCTGAATCCTGAGCACCCATACGTCGAAAGATTTCAGTGCAAGAGATCAATGGTGGAGCGGATTCTGGAGTCATCCCTCTCGGATGATCAGCTTGATCGGCAACTCAAGTCCGAAGGGCACAGCCTGCGGGCGGTGATGCGTGAAATCCCCCCCATCTTCGGCAGCATCTAAGTGCTACAAGGGGAATGACATTTGATTTGTGATGCCGGCCGTTGGGCCTGTTTCAGGTTTCCAATTTCAGCTTTCAGCTTTTTCTTTTTTTTACCGCCTTCAGTCTCAACCACTCCCCCAATCTTTCATCTTCTAACTCCAATCTTCCAATTCCCCTATGCAACGCAAAGGTATCGTTCTTGCCGGTGGATCTGGCTCCCGACTCCACCCCCTCACTCTCGGCGTCAGCAAGCAGCTCATGCCTGTCTATGACAAGCCGATGATCTACTATCCGATCTCGGTGCTCATGCTCACGGGAATCCGGGAGATCCTGATCATCTCCACACCGCATGACCTGCCGGCATTTCGGAGGCTGCTTGGTGATGGCTCCCAATTCGGGGTTAGCTTCTCGTATGCCGAGCAACCGAAGCCCGAGGGACTCGCCCAGGCTTTCTTGATCGGCGCCGATTTTCTGGCCGGATCACCAGCGGCTCTCGTCCTCGGGGACAACCTCTTCTACGGTCACGACTTCACCGACACGCTGGCCGAGGCGAACGGAGATACCGATGGGGCCACCGTCTTTGGTTACGAAGTGGCGGATCCTTCCGCCTACGGCGTCGTGGAGTTTGATGCCAAGGGGCAGGCCATCTCCTTGGAAGAGAAGCCGGCGCACCCCAAGAGCCACTTTGCCGTTCCGGGCCTCTACTTCTATGGCTCTGATGTCGTCGAGGTGGCGCGACAGCTCAAGCCCTCGTCTAGGGGTGAACTCGAGATCACCGATCTGAACAGAGTCTATCTTGAACAGGGCCGACTCCGTGTCCAGAAGCTCGGCCGGGGCACTGCTTGGCTTGACACTGGCACCCACGACTCCCTTCTGGATGCAGCTCAGTTCGTACAGGTCATCCAGCACCGTCAGGGACTCCGTATCTCCTGCCTGGAAGAGATCGGCCTCCAGATGGGCTTTCTGGACGAGGCGGCCTTTGAGCGCTCCATCGAGAACCTCGGGAAGTCCAGCTACGGCACATACCTACGTAAAGTCCTGAAACGCAGAAAGAAGTAACTATTCGATTTCTTCCCGTACAGGTGCCCATAACGCCATAGGATATAACCATGAAGCCAATTACTCCCGGAGAAATTCTGTTAGAGGATTACCTGAAGCCCATGGGTATCTCTCAGAATGCATTGGCTCGGGCGATTGGAGTAAAGTCCTCGAAGCGTTAATGAGATTGTCTTGGCCCGGCGATGTATCAGTCCCGAGATGTCGATCAAGCTGGGTGCTTTTTTCCGCCAGGCGTCCCAGTTTTGATTCAATATTCAGGCCACATGTGATTTCCGTCAACTGATGAAGAAATCAGCGAAAATTACTGCTCGGGTAAAACGCGACTATCTGCAGATAGCTGCTTAAGAACCACCCTTGATGCGACGATACGCAGTATCCGCTATTCCCAAACAACTCAAGATGAGGGCTTTTTTGCAAGAGATTCTCAACAAGTTTCTATCCCGAAGATTTGTGCCCAAGAGTCACAATCTTGAAAAAATAATGGTCTCCATTGGGGTTCTAAAAGAATGAATGCCCGCATTGATCTTTCTGACAAGGAAGCTGTTCGCGGTGTCATCGATCACCAATGACATGTGGTGTTTTCGGCTATTCCTTGACTCCAATCGAACATTATAAACGCTCGCTGCCTATCAAGCCTATCCTCTTCGCTCAACTGCGGTCTATTTTCTGACCTAAAAGCCTACAGTCTAAACTGCTAACAGCCTCTTTCTTGTGACCAAATTCCCAACCAAAATCCACGACGCCTTCCTGCTGAAGCCCAAGGTCTTCGGCGATGCCCGAGGCTTCTTCCTCGAGTCATGGAACCGCGACACCTTCCGCGACCTCGGCATTGATGTCGACTTCGTTCAGGACAATCACTCCCGCTCCGCACGACACGTCCTCAGAGGACTCCATTACCAGGCTGGGGCAGCGGCCCAAGGGAAGCTCGTCTGGGTGACCTCCGGCACCGTCTTCGACGTCCTGGTGGATCTCCGGAAAAGCTCCCCCACCTTCGGCGTCTGGGACGGCTACATGCTGACCTCGGAGGCTCATGAGCGGCTCTGGGTTCCGCCGGGCTGCGCTCATGGCTTCCTCGTGGTGAGCGACATCGCCGACTTTCATTACAAAGTGTCCGCTCCATATTCCCCAGCCGATGAGCGATCACTTCGCTGGGATGACCCTGATCTCGCTATCGACTGGCCGATCCAGATCGGTATTGCACCTATTGTAGCTGCCAAGGATGCCACTGCGGCGTCCTTTGCCGAGTGCGAGAAGTACGAGTGAGGTGCACGTGGTGCCGTGATGCAGTGCACGGTGTTATCACTCAGCGCCTAGGGGTAGGCTGAGGTTCAGAGCGTTTGAGAATCACCATCTGATCGACCAAGAAGTCGATGTTCCTGGGGTAGTTCCAGTTAAACTTGGATCGGGGCAGAGCGTGCTCGTTGAACACGACCTCGTAGCCGGTGCCACCTGACTCCAGATCAGTGAAGTATTGGAGAACCTGCGGATCGGATGTGATGTGCTTCAACTGTGAGTTGAACACCACGTAGTCAGGGTTTCTCTCCTTGAGACTGGAGAGCGTGAACTTTTCCAAAGGATCGCTGTGCTCGGTGTTCCCCTTCTTGATCACCGCATTATCCCCAAAAATCTTGGCGAAGCGCTCTTGATGTCCCGTTGGGCAATCCAGATAGGTGTTGGTGACATTCACACCAGGTAAGCGGCTCCAGTTTGGGCAGTAGGTTCCCTCCACCACTGCGCCCTGGGGAAAGGTCTTAATCGCATAGAGTTCGGCCTCCATTCTCGGATCTGAAAGAAACCGGAGCCCCATATGGATCGAGCAGACAACATTATAGGCTAAGAGAATGACGATGATGGCCGCCGGCAAAGGGCGACGCCAGTTGACTCGCTCGCAAGCCGGCGCGGCAAAAAGCAGGGCGAATGGCACGACAGGGAGGACAAAGCGGGTCTCCATCCGGGGAAACTTCCCGATGGTGATGAAATAGAAGGCAAAGACCGCTCCGGTCGCCGCCATCAGAGTCAGTTCGCGTCGGGAAAGACGCTTTTTGAATAACAGGTACAGGCTTGCCACCGCCCCCGCGATCAACAGCAAGGAGGCCGGGACGCCTATCAGGTCTTGGAAGGACTTGAGGAAACTGAGGTAGCCCGTTTTATGAATCTCCCCTGCATAGACCGGCGTGGTGTAGAGGTTGTACAGAAAGTCCTGAATGAATTTTTCCCGGTCAAAGATGCACCCGGGATTTCCAAGGGAAAAACCTAGGGGTATCGCCAGGAGCGCGATCCAGGGCTGGATTCCGAAGAGGGATTTCCAGCCGCGGTAGGCTAGCATGGCCGAGGGAATGGCCGCCGCGACTCCCAGGCCGTTGTACTTGTCAGCCGTGGCCAGGCCCGCCAGCAAACCCGCAAGAAAAGCATCCCCCGGCTTGTTGTTGAACGCCGCCCTGAGCGCGAAGACAAAGGAGCCCAGCATCCAGAAGAGCAACGGGGAGTCCGCCGTCCCGTAGTGATTAAAAACCAGAAGGCCTGCGCTTGTGGCAGTGAAGAGAGAAATAAGAGCGGCCGAACCGGAACCGCAGGAGATAAAGCAGAGCAGATACATCAGGGCAACGGATCCGCAGAACAGGGTGATGGTCAGCAAACGGGTCCCCCATAGGATCAGGGCGTAACACGATTTTTCAGGAGCTCCACTTGCGGCCACACCCCATTCGACCGGTTTCACCACGAGGAAACGGTTCAGATAAGTGTGCAGGGGTGGCTTGAGGTAGCTCTTGGGCAAGCTGTTTGACTGCAGATTCCGCACGGCCACCTGATCCATATTCCAGTCTTCCACCCGCCCCCAGTTGGCTCCGATGAATGAAAGGGCAAATGCCATAAGAAGTGCTGCGATCAGCCACTGATAGCGTGAAAAAGCAGGCTTAAAAAAAGTGCAACCTGTCATAAATAACAACGTATCCTTTCGCTTGGTGGTATCAGCTGCAAGCAAGAACACCCCCGAACCGTGGATTCTGAATTGCGCACCTGCATTCCATAGTCAGCTTTGAGGGGGAAATTGAGGGTCGCCATATTCCCCTGAAAATGATGAATTCATCCCTTGTTCAAATGAACCAAACATCAGCCAGAGTAATGAGTTTTACGGCAGAGGAGACTCACTGGAGTGGCATGGTCATGGGGGTTACTCCTTCATGGTCAGCGGCGGCAGCATGCCCGGATTTCCTGCCTTGAAGACGTTGCGTAAAAAATGGTTCGTGACCGGAGCGGCCGGATTCATCGGTTCCCATCTCGTGGAGGGGATCCTGCGTGCCGGGGGAGCAGTTGTCGGATTCGACAACCTCAGCAGCGGTCGAGAGACCAATCTCCAACTTGTTCGGGGTTCGGTTGGCACTGAAGCATGGCAGCAGTTCCGACTCCTGCAGGGCGACATCGGGAATCCGGATACCTTGGGCGAGGCTATCGCCAGTTGCGATGTTGTGCTACACCACGCTGCACTGGGATCAGTTCCAGATTCCCTCGAGAGACCGATGGAGACGCACGCTTCTAATGCCACGGGATTCCTGAATGTCCTTCAGGCCGCAAGATCCGCTGGTATCCGGCGAGTTGTCTATGCCTCAAGCAGTTCCGTCTACGGTGACTGCCCTGACCTGCCGCTTCAGGAGTCCAGCGCCGGCGCCGTGCTCTCTCCCTACGCCGCAAGCAAACTGACCAACGAAGTCTACTCGCGCACCTATGCCGCGGCCTACGGGATGGAGTTGATCGGGCTGCGCTATTTCAATGTCTTTGGCCCGCGTCAGGATCCCAACGGGGCTTACGCCGCGGTCATCCCGAAGTGGATTCAGGCAATCCTTTCCGGGCAGCGGGTAACGATCAACGGGGATGGGGCTAATACCCGTGATTTCTGCCCCGTTGAGGACGTTGTGACAGCCAATATCCTGGCCGCACAAGCCGGATTGAAACCAGGCACCTCCCTGGCCCTCAATATCGGCTCCGGACGCGCCACGACATTACTGGAACTCTTCGAGTCCCTTCGTGCGATCGCCTCCAAGAGAGGGTACAGTTCGCTTCCCTCCACATTCGGACCCGCTCGTTCCGGCGACATCCGGCACAGCACTGCTGATCTTGGGGCTGCAAAAGAAGCGCTGGATTACGCTCCCTCCTCTTCCTTTATGGAGTCGCTGGAGCGAACCTTCGTAAGCTTTATTTCGTCAACCCCTAGAGAAATTCCCTAAAACAACTCAGCATCTCCGCTGACAGCGTACCGGTCTGCACGTGATCAGTCTTTTTCTCTCTGTTGCTCACGTCCATGGCATCGGACATTTGGTAATGTCTCATCAGGATAGAAAGAATGGCCCAATTTTTATTCCTGAATCTTCCGGGAGTTGTGAGGGAGTGAGGGAGGGGCTTCAGAATATCGACCCTCTCTATCTGAATGAATTGGGACTTTGGCTCTAGGTCATAAATATCATCAATGAATGCTTCCCTTAAGTACCGTGCTGACATAGACGGCCTGCGGGCGATTGCCGTGCTTGGAGTGATCATTTATCACGCCTTCCCGCATGCCCTGCCGGGAGGGTTCATTGGAGTGGATATCTTCTTCGTGATCAGCGGCTACCTAATCAGCGGGATCCTCTACAAAGCTCACCGAGCGGGGGACTTCAGCCCCTCTAGCTTTTTTTTAGAGTTCTACGCAAGGCGGATCAAACGATTATTCCCGGCGCTCATCACTCTCCTAGTGCTCTGTCTCGGGTACGGATCAGTGGTTCTGCTTCCGATCGAATACAAGCAACTCGGCAAGCATGTCGCGTCGGGCACCCTCTTCATCCAGAACTTCGTTTTCTGGCAAGAGAGCGGCTACTTCGACACCGCAGCCAACCTCAAGCCCCTGCTCCACCTCTGGTCCCTGGCGGTCGAAGAACAGTTCTACATCTTCTTTCCACCACTCCTGCTTCTCATCTGGAAGAGGAAGTGGCCCCTGGTGCTCATCCTTTCAGCCCTTCTGGTAGCCTCCATGGTCGGGAACTTCGTGATGTCCGTGCAGAATCGAGCCACCGACTTTTTCCTTACCCCCTACAGGACGTGGGAGTTCCTCGGTGGATCGCTCCTTGCCTGGTGGCACTATGACCGTGGTCATCAACTTGGTGCTGGGGAAGTTGTGCCGCTCCACCGCCAGGCCTTCTCCCTCGGAGGAGCTGCGCTTCTTGGTCTGGGGATGGCTCTCATTCACAAGAATGATCCCTACCCCGGTTGGAGGGCATTGCTCCCCGTTACGGGAACACTCCTGCTCATGGAGGGTGGAGTTGGTGTTAAGGCAGGCTGGGTGAACGGCAAGATCCTTTCCAATCCTGCTGTGGTTTGGATCGGCCTCATCAGCTATCCCCTCTACCTCTTTCATTGGCCGGCACTTTCCTTTGTGCACATCGTCAAGGGAGAGAAGGCGGCCGACAGCTACATCTGGGGTGCCCTCTTGCTGACCCTAATCCTGACCGTTGCCACCTACTACCTGATCGAGAAGCCGATCAGATACTCGAAGTCCAAACACACCCTCCCGGCATTGCTCCTTGCATTTGTGATCGTGGGAATTGCGGGCATGTGCTTTGGGTTTGGCGTTCTCAAACTGGGTGTGAATCCCAAGGTGGCATTGATCGACAAGGCCATTGCCGAAAAGGACAAGGCATGGGGAGAGGGCTTTGAACCGATTTGGGCACAGGGGCAGGCTTATTTGAACAAAACAGGAGGGAATGGCCCCTCCACACTCTACTTCGGAGACAGCAACGTGCAGCAGTACGGCCCCAGGATTATCGAACTTATCAAAAACAATCACGGGCAATCCCGTGGAGCCATCTTCCTAACCTGCGGAGGGGTTCCGCCCATTCCTGGGTTAACACATGAGGAGCGAGTGGATGCTGCGGCTTTTATCTCGAAGTTCAAACATGTTACCGAAACTTACCCTAACGTGGACAGGGTGGTTATTGCCTCCCTTTGGAACGGATATTTTTCGAAAGACTCAAAGTTTTCCTGCAATGGAATCTCGCTTTGCGAAAGCAGAGGCAGGAAGGCGGCATTTGATCATCTGGGGAGCATGATCAAAAGTCTGGTTTTATCAGGCAAGAGGGTCACTCTCCTGTTGGCTCCACCCAATGGGGCTGAACTCGACCCAAGGCTCATCTTTGAGAGGAGTCTCTTGGGAGGCTGCGTCTTGATTTCGCAGAATCTAACCCTTAAGCAGTTTCGAGAACGATATCAGGAACTGATCGAAGAAGTGAAAGGAGTGGCGCTATCGAACGGTGCCGAAATCATCGACCCGGCGACATTCCTCTCCTCTCAAGGAGTATGCATCAGGGAGAATGCAAACGGGCCGATACGGTATGACGGTTGTCACCTTCGACCCAGTTATGTCAGGGAGCACGTCAAGTACCTCGACTCCACTGTGGCGCCATAAGTCTGCCTGCTATAGTTTTCTTACTGTAGGGTTGATACACAATAAACATTCATACATGCAAAGAATGCAACTACTCTTCCCTGACGAGATGATTGCGCGCCTGAAAGAGGTCTCCCGCGAGGAGGAGAGGCCAGTGAGTGAGGTCATCCGACGCTCCATCGAGGAATTTTTCATGCGCTACCCTAAGGGGAAAAAACGGAAAATCACCCTAGATCAACTGGCGGGACATTTGGGAGAGATCAAGGTCAGCACTGCAGGCTTGAAAGATGTTATCTACGGGAACGATCGGTTTTGAAAAGTCTGGATACAAATATCCTCGTCTACGCGCTCAACGCCGATTGCGGGGAGTTTAAGAATGCAGCCGCTGCGCTGCAGATTGCATTGGATTCCCCGCAGGATTGGATCATTGCCGACCAAGTCTATATCGAGCTCTATAAGGCGCTAAGAAATCCCCGTATCTTCGGAAGACCCTATGGTGCCGAGGAAGCCTTTTCAAAAGTCCAGATACTCCGCGACCAATATGGTTTCCGGCGCTGCTGCTACGGGGATCATGTATGGGATCAACTGGCGACTAAGATTCAGAGGCACGATTTTCCTTACCAGCGCACCCATGACGCGGTCTTGGCAGAAACGCTGTTCAAGGCGGGTGTCCATACACTCTACACCAGAAACACCAAGGACTTCGAAGGATACGGATTCATCTCCTTGGCAACCCGATCGATGGATGAGTTCTAAGAAGACACTCACCCCCCCCAGGCCCTTGTTTCTTAACTCATTCTTCTGACCTAACAGTCCAACAGTCTTTTAACTACCGGTCTCCCCAGACCAGTCATCCTCACCCGCGAATGCGGGATCGGACTACCTTCGGTATGATTAAGCTGCCTTACCCGATACCTTTTACCTAACAGCCTCTTTTTTCACCTTTAGTCTTCGGCTTTCAACCTTTCCTCTTTCCCGTTGCCATACGTCCCAACGTACTCCATAATTGTAGCACCATGAAGACGGCTACTGTGCGAGATTTGAGAAACCACTACACTGGGATCCTTCGATGGATTGCCTCGGGCGAGGTCGTGCAGATCACTCAGCGTGGTAAGGCCGTGGCCCGTCTGGTTCCTGAGTCTCCAGAGATTAACACGCAGATAGACTGGAGTCGTAGCCCCGCAATTAAGCGCGATCGAACCAAGGAAAAAGTGCTCTCTGCAGAAGATTCATTAGCCCTGATTAGGGAGTCGGGGGGGCAATGGTGATTTGTTGCGACACCAGCTTCCTTTTTTCAGTATACGGGAACGATGCCAACACATCTCAAGCCCACGAGCATCTGAAGAAAGCTCATTCATCCATTGCGGTCAGCGCATTCAATGGGTTTGAACTGTCAAACGCATTTCGCCTTGCGGAGTTCAGAAAATTGATCGCTGCAGGAGATGCTGAACGGTTTATCGGTCAATATCGTCAAGATATCTCTGATGAACGGATCATTGAGTGCCCATGCAACCTTGCTGAGATCTTGAAAAAAGCGCACCAAATCTCTGCCACTCACGCCTCAAAGGGGGGCCATCGTGGATTTGATATCCTCCAAGTTGCCGCAGCGCTTGAAATGAGAGCCGCTGAATTTCTCACCTTTGATCGATTGCAGGCTAAGTTAGCTCACACGATGAAGATGAAGACGCCGCTCAAAATAGCCTAACTTTTAGCCTTTCATAGACCGCCCTCGACGCTCGACTGACTGCACTTGTCTCCCTCCAAGCGGTGCCACCCTTACGGGCTACAATTTCATAGTAGTCTACCGCGCCGCTTCCCGGCGGCTTGGTTCTCGACCTTCGACCCTTGGCTCAGTAATTTCTACCTCCCCTTTCAGGTATCAGCTTTCAAGTTTCATCCCTTTCCATATGTCATCCTCTCCTCAGCAGTGGACCGCGATCCTGACCTCCAAGAAGCCCCTCTTCGACGTCAACTTCCGTGAACTCTGGAAGTACCGCGACCTGATTTTCCTTAGCGTACGGCGAGACCTCGTCGCCATGCACAAGCAGACCATCATGGGGCCGATCTGGTATTTCGTTCAGCCCCTCATTAGCACGGTCGTCTATCAAGTCATCTTTGGCAGCGTCCTGAAGATCTCCACCGACAAGATTCCCCCCTTCCTCTTCTTTATGTCGGGAATCGTCATCTGGTATTACTTCTCGGCCTGCCTGAGCAAGACGGCCACAATTTTTAGTGCCAATGCTAACCTCTTCACCAAGGTCTACTTCCCGCGCCTCGCCATCCCGATTGCTCAGATCATCTCCAACGCCTGGCAATTCATTATCCAGTTGGTAATCTTCTTAGGCTTCTACCTCTTTTTCCTCTGGAAGGGAGCTCCCATCCATTTCAGTTACCGTGTCATCATCATCCCCTTCCTTATTCTTCAGACCGCACTTCTGGGCCTTGGATTCGGTTGCTGGATCGCTGCCGTGACGACCCGCTTCCGTGACCTCCAGATGGCCGTGCCGCCTTTCATCCAGCTTTGGATGTATGCCAGTTGCGTCTTTTACCCCCTCTCTTCTGCGCCCCCCTACTTGCAGAATATCCTCATCTTCAACCCTATCGTACCCATTATCGAGAGCTTCCGGTTCGCTATGATGGGGCAGGGTCAGATCCAGATCTGGCAGTGGCTCATCAGCCTAGGGGTTACTCTCCTCGTCCTGACAATCGGCCTCGTCGAGTTCGGCCGGGCCGAGAAGACCATGGCCGACACGATTTAGGGGAAAAGGCTGAAACTTGAGACCTGAAATCTGAAAAGATGACTCTGAATAAACCTGAAGCCTTGGAGGATCTCCGACCTAGGACTAAAAGATTTGCCAGCCGTATTATTCAGTTGTTTTCAGGGCTTGATAAATCCCAAGAAGTCTTCCGCATTTTAGGAAAGCAGTTACTGCGTTCAGGAACATCTGTTGCAGCCAACTATCGGGAAGCTTCGCGAGCTAGAAGCCCACAGGAATTTATAGCAAAAATAGAACTTTGTAGCCAGGAAGCGGATGAAACGCAGCTGTGGCTCGAGCTTCTACGAGATGATTGCAACGTCAAAAAGGAACTCATAGAGCCCCTTTTGGAGGAGGCCGACGAGCTGATCTCTATTTTTGTGACCATGTCGAAACGGACAAAAGAAAACAGCAAGTAATTTAGCGTCGGTTTTTTAAAAACCCAATTCTCCGGTATCTACTTCAAGTTTCATCATTTTCAGTCCCTCTCCCTTTCATCTTTCATCTTTCATCTTTCAGGTTTTTTCCCCATGTCCCTCTCCATCTCTGTAGAAAATGTCTCCAAGGTCTACCGTCTCGGTGAGATCAACCGTGGCCAGTTCTTCGGTGATGTCCGTCGATGGGTGAAGGGTAAGTTCAACCCCGACCATACCTTCGGAGACCCTGAGACCGAGGCCGAGCAGGAGCCCAAGGCCGCCAACCTTTTCTACGCGCTGAAGAACGTCTCCTTCGACATCAAGCAGGGAGAGACTGTTGGAATCATCGGGGCGAATGGGGCAGGGAAATCGACCCTCCTGAAGCTCATCTCTCGCATCACCGCACCCAGCACGGGGAGTATCAAGATCAATGGCCGCATCGGCAGCCTCCTCGAGGTGGGCACTGGCTTCCACCCGGATCTGACTGGTAGGGATAACGTCTTCATGAACGGTGCGATCCTGGGCATGAACCGTACCGAGGTGGCTGCCAAATTCGACGATATCGTCTCTTTCTCGGGAGTTGAGAAATTCATCGATACCCCGGTGAAGCGCTACTCCAGCGGGATGTTCGTACGCTTGGCCTTCTCAGTGGCGGCCTTTCTGGAGCCTGAGATCCTGATCGTGGACGAGGTTCTCTCTGTGGGCGATCAGACATTCCAGAACAAGTGTATCCAGCGCCTCAAGGAAATCATCAAGGATGGCAGAACGGTGCTATTCGTCTCGCATGGAGCAGGTCAAGTTAGGGAACTCTGCTCCCGGGCTATCTGCCTGAAGAGGGGAGAGGTGATCTGTGATGATGAGCCCAATAAAGCTCTGGACCATTACCAGGCGGCCGTGATCGAAGCAGGTGGGGCATCGGCACAGAAAACGGCCAACGAGTTTATCCCCGAAGTCATCTTCAACAAAGCCGACCGCCCTGGCGGCGATGTCGTAAGGATCCTTGCCGCTCGCCTACGGGGAGATGATGGGAATCTAGTTCGCAAAGTGCTCACCAGTGAGGGTATCCATGTCGAGGTGGAGTATGAGGTCATTTCAGAGGGATACCACCTTCGCCCGGGCTGCACCGTCTGTGACGAACGGGGGAATGTCATCTTCTGGACAGGAGATACGTCCGAGAGCCATCGCTCGCGCGCGGCACAACCCGGCAGACATCGTACTGGATTTACAATTCCCCCCCACTTTTTGGCACCATCCAAGATCATTTTCAACTTTGGAGTGGCTGATGCAGGAATATCTGGTCAGGGGTACGCACAAGCCCCGAATGCGCTTAGTCTTCTTGTGGAAGATGACCTCCGAGATACTTTAATCCGCGGGGCCTATCAGGGAGTCATCGGAGGATTTGTGAGGCCTAAGTTTGATTGGAAGACCAGATAACCGCGAATACTAGGCATTCGATTTATGAATGAACCATTTACTTGCCCTGTGTGCGGATCGGGTGAATTCACGCAAAATAAAGTTTTGTGGGGCGAGTTGATCAGTGACTGGGAGTTGAGTCATGATGAGGTGGAGTATATCGACAAGCAACAGGGTCTGAGTTGCGTTAGTTGCGGCAACAATCTCAGATCGATGGTTCTGGCTAAGGCTATCCTAAGCCATTTGGGAAGTAAGGATCTGCTAAAGAATGCTTCTGAAAGATTCAAGTATCGGAATCACAGGATTCTGGAAATCAATCAAGCTGGGAATCTTTCTCCATACCTTTCCAAGTTTAAGCGGCACACTTTGCTCAACTATCCCGAAGGAGACATGATGAATCTGGGATACGAAAACGAGACTTGGGATCTGATCGTCCATTCAGAGACATTGGAGCATGTGCCCGACCCGTTGAAAGGGTTGAAGGAAACCTTCAGGATCCTACGCAAGGGAGGCGCCTGCACCTTCACAGTACCAATCATTGTGGGTCGTATGACACGCTCTAGGAAAGGGTTGAAAGACAGCTATCACGGCGATCCTAAAAATGCCACCCCCGACTACAGGGTTGTCGCGGAGTTCGGTGCTGATGTATGGACATTCGTAATGTCCGCAGGTTTTGAGTCATGCAGGATCCACGCCATGGACTACCCTGCAGGAATCGCCATGGAGGCCATCAAGTAGATCGCAAATGGATCTTAATATGAAGGTGGTGGTCGTAAAATACTTTCATAAGCGCGATAAAAAACAAAATTCCTACAAGAATAAAAAATATCATGATAAGAAATTTACTGAATAAAGTGAGTATAATAAATCGTAAGAAACATCATGTTGTTATATCTGGCACAGGACGTGCTGGCACGACGTTTCTGGTTCAATTACTAACACACGTTGGTCTCAATACAGGTTTTAATGCGAAGAGTGAAATCAATCAGAATTGTCATGCAGGACTTGAATATGATGTTAGAACCGAAGGCATACCTTATATTGTTAAAGATCCGAGGTTTTGTGAATATGCAGACGATATACTGAAAAACCCACTTATAATACTCGATCACGTTGTTATACCCATTAGAGATATTAACTCTGCGGCAGCAAGTAGGATCAGGGTTGTAGAGGATCACCCGCCTAGCGAATTAAAAGGTAGCGATATAGATGGCGGATTATGGGGAACCAATAATCCAAAAGAGCAAGAAGTTATTTTGCAGGAAAAGTTAACTTCGCTTCTTCTTTCTCTAGCTGACTCACACACGCCGGTAACGCTCTTACGATTCCCTAGGTTAGTTACTGATGCACATTATACATACCGTAAGCTTAAACCCCTTCTAAAGGGGATTGGATTTAAAAAATTCCAAAAGTCATTTTATGTTGTTAGTAACCCCGATTTAATCCATGATTTCGCAAAAGGCAAAGAAAAATAAAAAAAGATTTTATAAAGCTAAAAAATAGATATATTAACAATAAAGAAATGGATGCAAGTTGCTTTACTTCGATTGAAAGTTTTAGAACGCCGAGCAGGCTAGTTAATCCTTCATCATGGGTGGGTCACATACCGTTTGCTCAATGGTTAGTGTCAACAATTAAACCATCACTTTATGTGGAACTGGGTGTGCATACAGGAAATTCATACTCTGCGATATGCGAGTGCATGAAGAGGAGCTCGATTAATTGTCAGGCCTATGGGATTGATACATGGCTGGGTGATCATCAAGCCTCATTTTATCCAGAGGAAATTTATTTGGAGCTAAATAAATATAACACCGAAATACTGAGTGGCATATCTCATCTTATCAGGTCTACTTTCACAGATGCAGTTTCTCAATTTCAAGATAATTCAATAGACATACTGCACATTGATGGCCTTCACACATATGAAGCAGTAAAAGAAGATTATCTTACCTGGTTGCCTAAAATGTCAAAAAGGGGAGTTATTCTACTCCATGATACTCAGGTTAAAGAAAAAGATTTTGGAGTGTGGAAACTTTGGAGTGAAGTTAGAGATGTTTACCCATCATTTGAATTCGAGCATAGTCATGGTTTGGGTATTCTTTTAATCGGGATGAATCAACCAGAAAAAATAGTCAGGTTATGTAATACAGAAAATGATGAAATGACAATGGTTCGGTTAATCTATTCTACGCTTGGCGAACGATTGGAAAAAACCTTGTGGATTAATAACAATAAACCAAAACTAGAATTAGATAACTATAAACTAAAGAAAAATCTTGAAAAAATAACCTTTGAATATAATGAAATGGAAAAATCATTATCTTGGATGCTCACATCGCCGCTAAGAAAGGTTAGGAATTTTTTTAACGTGTAACTATTACATTTACTAAAAGTGTAATATAATTATATTTAATGGATAATTCGCACGAGATTAAACTTGAGTGGACAGGTGAGCGGTATGTGCCGCAAATTAGAGGTTCAATTGCACTGGAGCACCTTCATCGCTATGCATTTGCAAGCGAGCATGTAAATGGGAAGGAAATTCTGGATATAGCTAGCGGAGAGGGTTATGGGAGCGAAATGCTCTCTAGGACTGCTAAGCATGTCTATGGAGTGGACATTGACGAAGCCTCTGTCAAGCATGCCCAAGGAAAATACAAGACACACAACCTTGAGTATCTACTTGGTTCCTGTACCGAGATCCCAATGCCTGATAACTCGGTGGATGTTGTAGTCAGTTTTGAAACTATTGAGCACATCACCGATCACGATCGTATGATGTCTGAAGTCAAAAGGGTGCTTCGACCCAACGGGACATTAATTATTTCAAGTCCGAATAAATTAGCGTATAATAAAGATTCAGATCACGATAATCCATTTCACCTCAAAGAGCTAACAGTAGAGGAATTTCAGCATTTATTAAAAAAATATTTCCGATCAAGACTATTTCTCGGGCAGAAGGTTATATATGGGTCGGCACTTATCAAAGAAAATGGTGAAGAAATGCTCTTTAATACTTACAACTTCAATAGCTTACCTGGCACGGCCAAAGCAAGTAAGGGACTAATATTACCGGAATACATTATTTCAATCTGTTCTGACAAGGAAATAAAAAATATTTCAGGTGGTTTTTGCGAGCAAGAATTATGTCTAAGTCAGGCTTTCGTAGAAGCTTCAGAATTCATCTCAGAAAAAAATAAAGAAATAATAAATTTAAAGCTTAATTTAAAAAATAAAGAATCAAGCTTATCATGGAGAATTAATTCTCCCTTAAGGAAATTGCGGAATATCTTAGCAATGGTGATCAGGGGAATGCATTCTAAGTAAACCTAACAAAATCCGGATTCATCATCGTAGGGTATCGGAGATTTTCACCATTCCAGCTGGGACCTTCATGTGAAGAAATCAAAGTCGAAATCCTAACTTGGATAGTGATGAAAAAAGTTGCTTAGAATAACAACACACCTGAGACAATTCTAATATTAATCTAATGATGTAAAGTGCAAAAAATGGATCGTAACAGCAAGCGGAATTCAGGAAAACTAACACGGAAGCAAGTTAAAAATATTTATAATTCTGAAATTTGCACGGAATAAGAAATGTTATGGTTGCAAGATTCTAAATAGTGTTTAATAGGCAGCCCGAACAATTAACGATATTAAAGTGATGATAATTCAACTCTTCAAAAGCCTGCTATGTTATCTAAACCCTATTTTTCAATATAGGTTTGATAATAACTCTTATTATGAATCTGATTTATGTCCTACAGGATGGTGGCTTAAAGTGCCTAGGATTCATTATTGTCTGTTTAATAGAAAATGTAACTATAAAAGACATACAGAAATAGATATATCCAAGATCAATTCAAAAAAGAAAACCATAATTATTGTAACACATGAAGTAACGCAAACGGGTGCGCCGATTCTGGCGTTAGACCTAATAAAGAGATATAAAGAGAAGTATAACGTAGTAGCGATATCTATGGGAGGCGGGGTTCTTCTTGAGAATTTCAGACAACTTGCTGATATATTTATTGGTCCAATACCTGAAGGAAGGTATGGCGGGAAAATTGTGAATAAGATAATTGAATCAAAAATCCGCATGCTTAATCCATTATATTCGATAATTAATTCCATAGAGAGCTCCAAAATGCTGCAACCTCTTTGGGGGAACAACATACCGATAATTCATCTTATCCATGAGTATTCTTCTTGCTCGCGATGGCCCAATAGATTCAAAGAATCTGCCCTCCTCTCAGAAAAATTAGTCTTTTCGTCAAAGAGCCTGTATGAAGATGCGGTCGCTGTATGCGAAGAAATTTGCAATTGCGATCCAGTCATAATTCCACAAGGTCAGATTAAACCACCCGTAATTATACCGGATCCTGACAATACATTATATCAGGTTACATCTGCCAATTTGCAGAATTCAGGATACAGTAAAAAGAAAGGAGATATAATTGTTCTGGGTATAGGGACGGTGCAGATGAGAAAGGGGGTGGATTTATTCATAACCACTGCAAGAAAAGTAATTGATCTTCATCCTGATGAGAATATTAAGTTTATATGGATTGGACATGGGTACGACCCTGAACACGACATGGGCTACTCTTGCTTTATTAGAGATCAAATTAATAAACTCAATTTATCTGAGAGTATTCTAATACTCAAGGCCACAGATGACCTTCAACAATGGTACGAATTAGCGGACATTTTCTTCTTAAGCTCGAGGATGGATCCCCTGCCACTGGTGGCACAAGATGCACTGATAAACGAAATACCTATTGTCTGTTTTGATAAAGCGGGTGGAATTCCAGAGTATTTAAAAACATGCCCTCGCGCATCGAATGGCGTGGTTGGCTTTCTAGATATAGAAGAGGCGGCTAAAAAGATTTCTCAGTTATTAGTTAATAAAGAAATGAGGCTTAAAATAGGCAAAGCTGGCAAGTTAGTTTCCGAAAAACTCTTTAATCAGGAAATATATGCAGAAGAAATTGATGTTATCGGAAAAAAAGCAGCGTTATCGCTTCGCCAGAAATTCATAGACAGAAATATAATTCTGGACTCAGGCTTATTTAATGTAGCATTTGGATATCACTGGATTAGTGATGTCACCACAGCGGTCCAAACATATACCACTTCCTGGAGCTCTGGTATCGATCGGAGAAAGCCCTTTCCTGGATTTCACCCCGGGATATATAAAGAACAAAATAAAATTATCGGGAGAGACCCTTTAGCACACTTCATCGAAAGCGGCAGCCCTAACGGCAAGTGGCTATCCCACGTCATTACCCCATCAAAACTGAAAGTTGATACCCCAGTAGAAAGCGCGTTGCACATACATGTGTATTACATGGACATGTTTGAAGGAATAATTGATCGAGTAAATATAAATGATCATAAGCCTGATCTCTTCGTTAGCGTTGCGTCAGAATCCGCCAAACTGAGTGTTCAAGAACTGCTAAAGAAAAAATGGAATGGCTATTTCACAATAAAAGTTGTTCCCAATAGGGGGAGAGATATTGCTCCTGTATTCACATCATTTGCCAAGGATCTGGAACAGTACGCATTTATTGGGCATGTACACACAAAGAAATCACTAGAATTTGCTAATAATAAAGTTATCGATAAGTGGGTCAATTTCCTATTTGAAAATATGATTGGGGGAAAGCATGCAATGATTGACACAATCATTAACGCGCTGATTCACGACGAGAAATGCGGAATAATCTTTCCTGATGATCCAAGTGATGTTGGCTGGACGGAAAATTATAACCATGCCAAAACACTAATGGAAAGAATGAATTTAAACGTCAATCTTCCGGAATACATTAACTTTCCTGTAGGCACTATGTTCTGGGCGCGTAGTGCAGCACTAAAACCACTCTTTGATTTGAAGTTAAAAATTGAGGATTATCCAATAGAACCAATTGGTTACGACGGAACTATGTTACATGCCATAGAAAGAATAACTCCAATAATCTCAACCTTTTCAGGTTTTAATCAAGCCGTAACAAATGTTGAAAATGTAACAAGATAAAATGATTGTTACCCCAAAAAAAGTAATTATTATTACATTAGCTGTTCTGGCATTAGTCAAAATAGCAATAATTTCCAACGAGGATATGATAGCAACTAATTCTCCTCATGATGATTTATGGCAAGTTAGAAAAGCGAGCGATGTATTAAGCTTTGCGGGAATCAAATATGATTCCATGTATCATTTGCCGGTTTATCCGGCATTCTTGAAGTGTGCTTCGTTAACAGGGATTCCTCTTAGACTTGTGGTCGAATGCATGTACATTACATCAATATACTACATTGGATACGTTTTAACAGTTTTGGGTATCAACCCCGCAACTGTTTTTATAGGAATCTTACTTTCATTATTCTCCCCATATTCATTCCAACTTCCTAATAAGTTTGGGGCCGAAATCTTTTTGGGTATAATGACAATTTATGCATGTGCTTTTTCAATAAATACATGGATTTATCGACAAGAAAAGTTTCGTTTCATTATCTACACTCTATTATCATCAGTATTCTGGGCAATTGCTTGGAATACACGAAAAGAATCAATCGTATTAGCCCCATTCTTTTTTGTATTTACAATGATAATTTGGATTAATAAAAGCGATAATATTACATTTAAAAAAAGAATCATTCTATTCTGCGCACTGATACCTGTATTAGCGGCAATTCTATTAAAACTTCTAATATGTGAAATTAATTATTTTCGATATGGATTATTTGCCACAACGTCTATTACAGCCAGTGGATTTCAGTCTACATATAAAACACTTCAGTCAATTGATGTTGAAGAAAAACTAAGTTATATACCAATAACCTACAGCGCGAGAAAACTTGCTTATGACATAAGTCCAACTTTCAAATTATTAGAATCTACACTTGAAAGTAATCGGGGAGCAATGTGGGCAAAGATATCTAGAGAGTTCACAGACTCTAAAGGAATGAATAATATTGCGACGAACGAAATTTCATCAGGTTGGATATATTGGGCCATTTATGAAGCTGCAATTTACTCCGGATGTGCAAACACTCCAAAGACTGCGGATGATCTATTTTCAAAAATTAATCTAGAGTTGAAGAATGCAACTAAAAGTAATCAGTACAAATCAAGGGCTGTATATATATCAATGCTTAATCCTGATTACATATCTTGGATATCAAGGCTTCCTAAAAGTTTAACAAAAGTTTATAATACTCTTTGTATAAATCCCACTCCTGTTCGAGATTTGAAGGATCAATTGATAAATCAAAATGCAGATATAATATTATTTAATCAAATTGGCAACAGAAAATCGTTTTATCCATTAGGAAACCCCGTTTCATGGAGAATTCAAGATATAGTAAGTAAGATCTATAAACCTTTGCTGCAATTCTCCCAGGTGCTTTTATCAATTTATCTAATAATCAGTTCATTTAAATATTTATATACAAGGGAAATTACTAGTAACAGTATGATTGTATTGTTATTCAGCGCTCTAATAGTACCAAGAGTAGTCTTGTTTTCAATCCTTGACGCTTCAGCATGGCCTGGTGATCAACCACGATATCTTTATCCGATTTATCCCGAATATCTATTTGACCTGACCCCAATGTTGGGACACATCAAAACTGAAGTTCGGATGGATTTGGTTGGTTGATGTTGTGGATGGTTGTTGTGTGGATTGCAACCCTGGGC
>Ga0209829_10000867_pt1 | contig 25976 bp, 30 predicted proteins | sample C_140205_EF_Meta_FD_187311 | JGI IMG/M metagenome (GOLD analysis project Ga0209829, IMG submission 187311) | Freshwater microbial communities from Lake Croche, Canada to study carbon cycling - C_140205_EF_MetaG (SPAdes) (version 2) | ecosystem: Environmental > Aquatic > Freshwater > Lake... | reverse complement strand
CAGCGCATGACCGCGTCTGCGGTCGGCCCCGCATGGCGTCAAGCCAGTCCTGAACAACAAAAAAGATTGCAAGAGGAGTTCAAGCTCTTGTTAATTCGTAGTTATGCGGGCGCAATGGCGCAAATTAAAGATCAAATCATTCAACTCAAACCGATGCGCATGAACGAACAAGACACTGAAGTTGTGGTGCGTACCGAAATTGTGGGCAAAGGCGAACCCATTCAAATCGATTACCGCCTGGAAAAAACGCCATCTCAAGGCGCAGGCTGGAAAATTTATAACCTTAATATTTTGGGCGTGTGGTTGGTTGAAACCTATCGCGGGCAGTTTGCTCAAGAAATCAATGCCAAAGGCGTTGATGGTCTCATCAATACGCTCACCGAACGCAATAAAAGCAACGCCCGCAAATGAAAGCGCTCCAATTACCTGCTCAATTAACGGGTTTACAGGCTCAAGGGCAATGGGACCAATTCAAGTCTCAAATCACGCCGCATGATGCGATTGTGATTAATGGATCAGCGCTCATAGATTTTGATTCATCGGCATTAGCCTTTCTTTTGGCGTGTTTGCGTCAAGCCAAACAGGTGGGTTCAACTTGCCAAATTACAGGTCTTCCCCCCTTGGCGCATTCCTTGGCCAAGGTCTATGGCGTCGACCAACTATTGGCCTAGCCTTTATTCATCAAGGTTAATCCTCCCAGGCCTTAGAATGGCAGGTTATCATGCTCGCACTCTCATTTCAATCCGTATCAAAAATATTTCAAACTCCACGAGGCTCCTTGCAAGCGCTCGATGGCGTGAGTTTTGATATTCAAAAAGGCGAATTTTTTGGACTCTTAGGCCCCAATGGCGCGGGTAAAACAACCTTAATAAGTATTTTGGCGGGCTTGGCCAAAGCCACATCGGGTCGCATTGTGGTCAATGGCTTTGATGTTCAAAAAGATGCTGCTCAAACACGCATGCAATTGGGCGTGGTTCCGCAAGAGTTGGTTTTTGATCCCTTTTTCAATGTGCGAGAAGCCTTGCGGTTTCAATCGGGTTATTTTGGAATTTCAAAAAACGACGATTGGATTGATGAATTGCTCAACTCGTTGGGCCTCACCGACAAAGCAAACAGCAATATGCGACTGCTCTCGGGCGGCATGAAAAGACGCGTCTTGGTTGCACAGGCACTGGTTCACAAGCCACCCGTTATTATTTTGGATGAACCCACCGCAGGCGTTGATGTGGAATTGCGCCAAACCTTGTGGCAATTCATCGCCAAACTAAATCGCGAAGGTCACACGGTTTTGCTCACCACGCATTATTTAGAAGAAGCCGAGGCTTTGTGCGGACGCATTGCAATGCTCAAACAAGGTCGAGTCGTTGCACTCGATCACACCAGCAGTTTGCTCAAAAACGCATCGAGCAATGTATTGCGATTCAAGCTTGACGAGCAACTCCCACCGGAGTTGGCCGCGCAAGCGCGCATCACTGGACGCATTGTTCAATTTCCTGCCAACGATGCGCAACAAATTGAAAATTATTTATCGGCGGTGCGTTTGGCGGGTTTAAAAGCGCAAGACATTGAAATTCGAAAAGCCGATTTAGAAGACGTTTTTCTAGACGTGATGGGGTCGTCATCATGAGGGGTTGGCAAGCACTTTTTTACAAAGAAATACTCAGATTTTGGAAAGTTGCTTTTCAAACGGTTGCTGCTCCAGTGCTCACTGCTTTGATGTACTTGCTCATTTTTGGACATGTGCTCGAAGACCGCGTTCAGGTGTATGAGGGTGTTTCATACACATCATTTTTAATTCCTGGCTTGGTGATGATGAGCGTGCTGCAAAATGCATTTGCCAATAGCTCGTCCTCACTCATTCAAAGCAAGATGATGGGCAATTTGGTTTTTATTTTGCTCGCGCCATTGAGTCCATGGAATTGGTTTTGCGCTTATGTGTTGTCTTCGGTTGTGCGTGGGGTGGCCGTTGGCTTGGGTGTTTTGTGCGTCACGATGTGGTTCACGCCCTTGCAAGTGGTTGCGCCTTGGTGGATATTTATTTTTGGATTTTTAGGAGCGGGCATGCTGGGTGCGATGGGCGTGATTGCAGGCTTGTGGGCAGAAAAATTCGATCAAATGGCGGCCTTTCAAAATTTTGTCATCATGCCCATGACTTTTTTAAGCGGTGTTTTTTATTCGATTCATTCGTTGCCTGATTTTTGGCAAACCGCGAGTCACTTTAATCCCTTCTTTTATATGATCGATGGATTCAGATATGGATTTTTCGGTCAAAGCGATGTATCGCCATGGTTAAGTTTGTTGTTGGTCGGATCCGCTTGGTTTGCGGTGAGCGCCATTGCATTGCACCTACTAAAAATCGGATTCAAGATAAGGGGTTGATCGCATGACTGCTGATGATTTGCAATCACTGATCAAGCAAGGATTAACTTGCGAACATATCACCTTGGAGGGTGATGGTAGGCATTGGTACGCAACCATTGTTTCCAAAGAGTTTGAGGACCGCCGATTGATTCAAAGACATCAATTGGTGTATGCCACCTTGGGGCAAAAAATGCACACCGATGAGGTGCACGCACTTTCAATGAAAACATACACGCCCGCCGAATGGGCTGAGCAGTCATAAACATCGATCAACATCACTCAGATTCACAATGGATAAATTACGCATACAAGGCGGCCAAACGCTCAATGGTGAAGTGATCATCTCGGGCGCAAAAAACGCTGCGCTTCCACAGTTGTGTGCAGCCCTGCTCACTGATCAACCCGTTGTGCTCAACAATGTGCCACGATTGCAAGATGTGGCCACCATGATCAAGCTCATTAAAAACATGGGTGTTGAAGTGATTCGTGATGAACTAGGACGCGTTGAATTGAATGCTGGGCCTCTACATCTTCGAGAAGCACCTTACGAATTAGTAAAAACCATGCGTGCTTCTGTTTTGGCTTTGGGCCCGTTGCTGGCACGATTTGGTCACGCCAAAGTATCATTGCCGGGCGGTTGCGCAATCGGCTCAAGACCAGTGGATCAACACATCAAAGGTTTGCAAGCCATGGGCGCTGTTATCGATGTGGAGCATGGTTATATGTTGGCCAAGTTGCCGCCCGGTCGTATCCGACTCAAAGGAGCGCGCATCGCTACCGACATGGCCACCGTGACAGGTACCGAAAATTTTTTGATGGCGGCCGCATTGGCTCAAGGCGAAACGATTTTAGAAAATGCCGCACAAGAGCCAGAAATTCCAGATTTGGCCGAGTTATTAATTGCCATGGGTGCAAAAATTCAAGGCCATGGCACAAGTCGCATTCATATTCAAGGCGTTGAAAAGCTTCATGGAGCAACGCATCAAGTAGTTTTTGATCGCATCGAAGCGGGTACATTTTTGTGCGCTGTAGCCGCAACAGGTGGTGATGTTGTGCTGCGGAATGCTCGCTTTGATCACCTCGAAGCCGTTATTGATAAGCTGGTTGATGCAGGCGTTGAAGTTGAAGCTATCACTGGCGGTATTCGCGTTCGTTCGAATGCTCCTGCGAGTCAATATCTCAAAGCACAAAACTTTAGAACCACCGAATACCCTGGCTTTCCAACCGATATGCAAGCGCAGTTTATGACGCTTAATGCCATCGCCAAAGGCAATAGTCGCGTTACAGAAACTATTTTTGAAAATCGATTCATGCACGTCAATGAACTCGTTCGCTTGGGCGCGCATATTCAAATTGAGGGCAAGGTGGCGGTGATCGAGGGTGTGCCGCATTTATCAGGCGCAACAGTGATGGCCACCGATCTACGCGCATCGGCCAGTTTGGTGATTGCAGGCTTGGTTGCGCAAGGCGAAACTATTGTCGATAGGATTTATCATCTCGATCGAGGTTACGATCGAATGGAAACTAAACTGCGTGGTTTGGGCGCTCACATTGAAAGAATCCAATGACCATCACACTTGCACTCTCTAAAGGTCGCATCTTTGATGACACCTTGCCTTTATTAGCGGCGGCAGGTATTGAAGTTCTCGAAGATCCCGAAAAAACGCGTAAATTAATTTTGCAAACCAATCAACCTGACGTGCGTGTGGTGTTGGTGCGCGCTACAGACGTGCCCACTTATGTTCAATACGGCGGCGCAGATTTGGGCGTTACGGGATTGGACGTTTTGCTTGAGCACGGCGGAGCGGGTTTGTTTCAACCCCTCGATCTTCAAATTGCCAAGTGCCGCATGAGTGTGGCCGTGCGCCAAGGGTTTGATTACAACCAAGCCGTCAAACAAGGCTCTCGTTTAAAAGTAGCAACCAAATTCACAGCCATTGCGCGTGATTTTTTTGCTGCCAAGGGCGTGCATGTAGACCTCATCAAACTCTATGGCAGTATGGAGTTGGCGCCTTTAACGGGCATTGCCGATGGCATTGTTGATTTGGTGTCTACGGGCAACACGCTTAAAGCCAATCATTTGATTGAAGTCGAACGCATCATGGACATTAGTGCACGATTGGTTGTTAATCAAGCGGCGCTCAAGCTCAAACAAGAACCCTTGCGTCGCATCATTGATGCTTTTGCAAAGGCGACGAAGGTTCGTCAAAGTAAGTAAATTTTTATGTCCAAGCCCCTTCGACTCTCCACACAAGACGCTCAGTTTGAAGCTGCCTTTCGAGCGCGTCTGCATTGGTCGAGTCAAGCCGATGAAGCCATCGAACAACGTGTCACCGATATCTTGTTTGATGTTCAAAAAAATGGTGACGCCGCTGTTATTCAATACACCAATCGCTTTGATGGCTTGAATGCCAAAAGCATGGAAGAGCTCACGCTCGATGTGAACGAGTTGAAGTCTGCATTTGATTCTTTGTCTGCAGATCAAAAAAATGCATTGCAAGAAGCGGCGAAACGCATTCGCACCTATCACCAAGCACAAAAAAAAGCCAACGGCGAAAGTTGGTCTTACAAAGATGAAAACGACACACTGTTGGGACAAAAAGTAACTCCTTTGGATCGAGTTGGCATTTATGTGCCTGGCGGTAAAGCCGCATATCCATCCAGTGTTTTAATGAATGCAATTCCTGCGCATGTAGCCGGCGTTGCCGAAATCATCATGGTGGTTCCAACCCCTGCAAAGCCAGGCCAAACCAAGGGCGAAAAAAATCCCTTGGTTCTCGCTGCTGCTTATGTGGCGGGCGTATCGTGCATTTTTACAATTGGCGGCGCGCAAGCTATCGGTGCATTGGCCTATGGCACAAAAGCTGTTCCTGCGGTGGACAAAATCACGGGCCCAGGCAACGCCTATGTTGCATCTGCCAAGCGTCGCGTATTTGGCAAAGTAGGCATCGATATGATTGCGGGCCCCAGCGAAATATTGGTACTTGCCGATGCAAGCACACCTGCCGATTGGGTGGCGATGGATTTATTCAGCCAAGCCGAACATGATGAACTTGCTCAAAGTATTTTGTTATGTCCCGATGCGTCGTATATCGATCAAGTTCAACAATCCATCGATCGTTTATTGCCATCGATGCCAAGGCGCGACATCATCGAAGCATCGCTCAATGGACGTGGCGCATTGATTCAAACGCGAAGCATGCAAGAGGCATGTGACATCAGCAATCGCATTGCGCCCGAACACCTCGAAATTGCCAGCCAAAACCCACATCAATGGGAACCTTTACTCAAACACGCAGGCGCCATCTTTTTGGGAGCTTTTACCAGCGAGAGTTTGGGAGATTATTGTGCGGGCCCTAATCATGTGTTGCCTACATCAGGTACAGCAAGATTCAGCTCACCTTTGGGTGTTTATGATTTTCAAAAACGATCAAGCATCATTGAAGTGAGCGAAGCGGGCGCGCAAATATTAGGACGTGTGGCCTCGGTATTGGCGCACGGTGAAGGCTTGCAAGCGCATGCGCGCGCGGCTGAAATGCGGATCAAGCGTTTATGACGTCCCCTTTCCTCAAGTTCATTCGCAAAGATGTGCAGTCTATGCACGCTTACACAGTTCAGTCCTCTGCAGGAATGATTAAGCTTGATGCAATGGAAAATCCATTTCCTTTGCCCGCATCATTGCAACAAGCATTGGGTGAGAGATTAGGTCAAGTTGCCATCAACCGATATCCAGGCCAAAGAGTTGAAGATCTCAAAACTGCATTGAGTCAACACATTCAAATGCCCAAGAATCATGCATTGATGCTTGGCAATGGGTCCGACGAATTGATTTCATTGTTGGCCATGGCTTGCAATATTCCTGAAGCCAAAATTTTGGCGCCTGAACCCGGCTTTGTGATGTACGCCATGAGTGCGCAATTCCATGGTGTCTTTTATGTGGGCGTGCCACTCACGCCTGCTTTTGAGCTCGATGAAGTGGCGATGACGCAAGCTATCGTACAGCATCAACCCGTCATTGTTTATTTGGCTTATCCCAACAACCCAACAGCCAATTTATGGGATGCTGCGGTGATGCGTCGCCTCATTGCGCATGTCTCTGCATACGGTGGATTTGTTGTCATTGATGAGGCGTATCAACCTTTTTCGAGTCGCACATGGATGGACGAAATCAAACAACATCCACAGGCCAATCAGCAAGTTTTGTTGATGCGCACTTTGTCTAAGTTTGGATTGGCGGGCGTTCGTCTTGGATACATGTGCGGTCACGCCGACATCATTCACCAAATCGACAAACTCAGACCCCCCTACAACATCAGTGTTCTAAATTCAGAATGTGCATTATTCGCTCTTGAAAACCAAACTGCATTTGCCGAGCAAGCCAAGCTGATTTGTGATGAGCGACAAAAACTCATCGATGCGATTCAAAAACTGTCGCATGCCAAAGCCTATCCAAGCCAAGCCAATATGATTTTGGTTCGGTTTTCCAAAGATGGCCTACAAGCTCAATCGGTGTTTGAACAACTTCAATCACAACGCATCTTGGTGAAAAACGTTTCTAAAATGCACCCATTGCTGCTCGGTTGTTTGCGCCTCACCGTTGGCACACCTTCAGAAAACGCCCAACTCATCCAAGCGTTGCAATACATTCTTGGCGCATCGTCTTAAAAACCAAAGTCCATCATCATGAATCCACGCACAGCTGACGTCAATCGTGAAACCCGTGAAACCCAAATCAGGGTTCAAATCAATCTCGATGGAGCGGGTCAATCCAACCTCCATACGGGCATTGGTTTTTTTGATCACATGCTCGATCAAATTGCTCGCCACGGTCTCATTGACTTAGATATTCAAGCCAAGGGTGATTTGCACATCGATGGTCACCATACCGTTGAAGACGTCGGTATCACTCTAGGGCAAGCCGTTGCGCAAGCGGTGGGCGACAAAAAAGGAATTCGTCGTTATGGCCACGCCTACGTGCCTTTGGACGAGGCCTTGAGTCGAGTTGTCATCGATTTTTCTGGCAGGCCAGGATTGGAGATGCATGTGCCTTTCAAAAGTGGTGTGATTGGACAGTTCGATACACAGCTCACCTATGAGTTTTTTCAAGGTTTTGCCAATCACGCATTTGTGACCTTGCACATCGACAATTTAAGGGGCGAAAACGCACACCATCAAGCCGAAACCTTATTCAAGGCCTTTGGACGCGCATTGCGCTCGGCTTTAGAAATCGATCCGCGCTCAGTGGGTCAAATTCCATCCACCAAAGGATCTCTTTGAAATTTGTTGCGGTGATTGATTACGGCATGGGCAATTTGCGCTCGGTGGCACAATCTGTGATGCATGCCGCACAAGGCAGCGATGTTCAGGTTCAAATCACATCCAAGCCCGAGGACGTGCGCGCAGCAGATCGCATTGTGTTGCCAGGGCAAGGCGCCATGCGTGACTGTATGCAAGAGTTGCGAAACTCTGGGTTGCACGAGGCCGTATTAGAGGCCGCACGATCCAAGCCGATGTTTGGCGTTTGTGTGGGTATGCAAATGTTGCTCGATCACAGCGCTGAGGGCAATGGCCCAGAGGGCACGCCAGCTTTGGGTCTCGTTTCAGGACAAGTCATCAAATTCAACTTAAATGGGCAGCTTCAAGCCGACGGTAGTCGCTTCAAAGTGCCTCAAATGGGCTGGAACCAGGTCAGGCAAACTCAGGCTCATCCGATCTGGAATGGGGTGCCCGACAACAGTTTTTTCTATTTTGTGCATAGTTTTTACGCTTTACCGTCTAATACGCGCCACACTGCAGGGGAAACCGAGTATGGCGTGCTATTTACATCTGCGATAACAAGCGATAATATTTTTGCAACGCAGTTTCATCCCGAAAAAAGTGCCCAATTTGGTATCGCCCTTTACAAAAACTTTCTTGTCTGGAATCCTTAAGCGACATTTAACGCTGAGATATTTCTACCCCTTACCTTTGCAAAATGCTCCTTATACCTGCGATTGATTTAAAAGATGGCCATTGCGTGCGCCTTGTTCAAGGCGACATGAAGCAAGCCACCACCTTCAGCGAAAACCCAACCGACATGGCCATGCAATGGGTCAATCAGGGGGCTAGACGTTTGCATTTGGTCGATCTAAATGGCGCTTTTGCGGGCAAACCGCAAAATTTTTCTGCCATCAAAAAAATTATTGCGTCTGTTGGCGACGATGTGCCTATTCAATTGGGCGGTGGTATTCGTGATCTCGATACCATCGAAAAATACATCGATAACGGCATTCGATACATCATCATTGGAACGGCCGCCGTCAAAAATCCTGGCTTTCTCAAAGAAGCGTGTAGCGCTTTTGGTGGACACATCATTGTGGGTCTTGACGCCAAAGACGGCAAAGTGGCCACCGACGGATGGAGCAAACTCACGGGTCATGAAGTGGTCGATCTTGGTAAAAAATTCGAAGGCTACGGAGTGGAGTCCATTATTTATACCGACATTGGGCGTGATGGCATGCTGAGTGGCATCAACATCGAAGCTACCGTCAAATTAGCGCAAGCACTTCATATTCCTGTCATTGCATCTGGCGGTTTGTCTGGTATTGAAGACATCAAAAAACTATGCGCAATCGAAGACGAGGGCATTGAAGGTGTTATTTGCGGGCGCGCTATTTATTCGGGCGATCTCGATTTTGAAAAGGCACAAGAACTCGCCGACGAGATCGGCAACTAGCATGCTGGCCAAACGCATCATTCCCTGCCTGGACGTCACAGGTGGGCGAGTTGTCAAAGGGGTTAATTTTTTACAACTTCGCGATGCAGGCGACCCGGTTGAAATTGCCGCACGTTACAACGAACAAGGCGCGGACGAACTGACATTTTTAGATATCACCGCCACGTCGGATCATCGCGATCTTATTTTGCACATCATAGAAGCGGTGGCTTCTCAAGTTTTTATTCCACTCACCGTGGGTGGCGGTGTGCGAACGATACAAGACGTGCGTCGATTACTTAATGCTGGTGCAGATAAAACCAGTTTCAACTCAGCCGCCATTGCCAATCCACAAGTGATTCAAGAGGCCTCATCAAAATACGGCGCCCAATGCATCGTGGTGGCCATTGACGCCAAACGCAGAACTCCACAAGATGAACAACGCTTCGATGACCAAGGTCAATCCATTGGTGCAGGCTGGGACGTTTACAGCCATGGCGGGCGCAAAAACGTGGGGCTTGACGCGGTGGCTTGGGCCAAAAAAATGGCCGACCTCGGTGCTGGAGAAATTTTGCTCACCAGCATGGACAGAGACGGCACCAAAGCAGGTTTTGATTTAGAACTCACTCGAGCCGTCAGCGACGCAGTCCCCGTTCCTGTGATCGCATCAGGTGGAGTGGGCACACTCGATCATTTGGCCGATGGAATACAAGTAGGTGGCGCAGATGCAGTGTTGGCGGCCAGTATTTTTCATTATGGTGAATTCACTATTGAACAAGCCAAGCAACACATGCGTTCTCGCTCTATTCCTGTTCGCTACTAAAAATGAATTCAATCAATACAACTGCAAATTGGTTAGATGTGATTCGGTGGGACGACAAAGGATTGGTTCCCGTGATTGCACAAGAGCAGTCGACCAAAGATGTGTTGATGTTTGCTTGGATGAATCGCCAAGCGCTCGAAAAAACTGCTCAATTGGGCCGAGCCGTTTACTTCAGTCGCTCGCGAAACAAATTGTGGTTCAAAGGCGAAGAGTCGGGCCATGTTCAGCAAGTGCACGAGATTCGACTCGATTGCGATAACGATGTGATTCTTCTAATCGTGACGCAAACAGGGCACGACCCCAGTATCGCGTGTCATACGGGTAGACACAGTTGTTTTTATCAACAATGGCAAAGATCGCCCGAAGGTGGACAATGGCTGGTCACACAAGCCGTTTTACAACACCCCAAAACCATTTATAAATAATTGATCATGAGTACAACAGACGATCTCAACCGACTTGCGCTTGTCATTGAACAGCGCAAGCCCAGCAATGGCGGCAATCCCGAAACCAGTTATGTGGCGCGTTTGTTGCAAAAAGGCCCCGATGCTTTTTTAAAAAAAATTGGTGAAGAAGCCACAGAAACTGTGATGGCTGCGAAAGATTTACAAACAGGTGGCGATCCGCAAAAATTAATTGGAGAAGTCGCCGATTTGTGGTTTCACACCATGATTGCATTGGCGCATTACGGGGCGGGCCCTCAACAAGTGATCGATGAATTAGTTCGTCGTGAAGGGTTGAGTGGTCTCGACGAAAAGGCATTGCGCAAAGTTCAACATCGCGAATCACAGGGTGAGTGAAGATGAGTCAAGATTCCAATTGCATTTTTTGCAAAATCATAGCTGGTCAAATTCCGTCTCGCAAAGTTTATGAAGACGAAGAAATTTACGCATTTCATGACATCAACCCATGGGCCCCGATTCATTTTTTGGTCATAACCAAAATTCATATTCCCAGCTTGGCACATATGGAGCCTGAGCATCAGGCTATGATGGGGCGACTGATCCAGCGCATTCCCCAATTGGCTAAACAAGAGGGATGCAACCTTTACCCCGAAGGGGGCTTTAGAGTGGTAACCAACACGGGGAAAGAGGGCGGCCAAGAGGTGCATCACCTGCATTTTCATGTGATGGGAGGTCCTCGCCCTTGGTTGCGTGGTTGAAAGAGATACCATCACCCCTATATTCAAACATTGGAGGGGATAGAATTTCCCCATTCTTTAGGAGTCATTCATGGGTTCATTTTCAATTTGGCACTGGCTGATTGTGCTGGTGATTGTTATTTTGGTATTCGGTACCAAAAAACTCAAAAACATTGGTTCAGATTTGGGCGGAGCTGTTAAAGGCTTCAAAGACGGCATGAAGGATGGCTCCACACCACCTGACGCGTCAGGTACTACACCACCCTCTGCGCCGCCCACACAGGTAAGCGCCACAACATCAGACAAAACCACTATTGATGTTGAAGCCAAACAAAAGCATTGAACGGACTTAATGATTGATCTTGGTATCTCCAAAATTGCGCTCATTGGCGCGGTGGCCTTGATCGTCATTGGCCCCGAAAAATTGCCACGCGTGGCGCGAACCATTGGCCAATTGATTGGTAAAGCGCAACGTTATGTGGCCGATGTCAAAGCCGAAGTCAATAAATCTATGGATTTAGACGAGCTCAAAAAAATGAAAGAGACGGTTGAAAATGCCGCTCGAGATGTACAACAATCGGCGCAAACCACGGCATCTGATTTTGAAAAAAGCTGGTCAGAAACTACGGCCAGTCTCGAAAATTCAGAGCCAGCCCAAAAATGGGAGCCCCCCCCTCCCGAATACCGACACCCTGAGAAAAAATGGCGACTCAAAAAATCCGTCACCCCTCAGTGGTACAAATCCAGACAAGGTGTGCGCACCAAGGCTTTATCGGGTGCCGCGCGCGTGGCGCGCTTTAGGCCACCTCCCAGAGGCATTCCGGAGCAACTCTGACCCTTATGTCTGATACCCCACAAACGCCGCCCGACGAACTCGCAGGCACCGAACAACCCTTTGTTCAGCACCTCATTGAATTGAGAGATCGCCTTGTCAAAGCAAGTATTGCAGTGGCAGTTGCTTGTTTGATTTTGGGTTTGTATCCAGGCCCCGCTGAGTTGTACGACATCTTGGCCGCGCCATTGGTTGCGCATTTGCCTTCAGGCACCAAATTAATCGCAACATCAGTGATTTCTCCATTCATGGTGCCACTCAAAATTTTATTGATGGCCGCTTTTTTATTGGCCCTGCCATTTGTTTTGTATCAAGTGTGGGCATTTGTTGCACCTGGTCTTTACAGTCACGAAAAAAAATTAGTCTTTCCATTGGTAATCTCAAGCACTGTTTTGTTTATGGTGGGTGTTTGTTTTTGTTATTTCTTTGTGTTTGGTCAGGTATTCAAATTCATTCAAAGTTTTGCGCCAGCCAGTATTACGGCCGCGCCTGATATCGAAGCCTATTTGAGTTTTGTGCTCACCATGTTTTTGGCGTTTGGCTTGGCCTTTGAAGTGCCAATTGCCGTCATTGTTTTAGCGCGCATGAATATAGTGAGCATTCAAAAGCTCAAAGACTTTCGCTCTTATTTTGTTGTGTTGGCTTTTATCATTGCGGCCATCGTCACACCACCCGATGTTGTGTCTCAGTTGGCCTTGGCTATTCCCATGTGTTTGCTTTATGAGGTGGGCATTTGGGCGGCGCAAATTTTTATCAAACACACGCAAGCACCCACTGAAGGTGCAGATGAGCAAAAGATTTAAACCATGAAGCGCTACTGGCTCTTGTTTTCTCAAGCGGTCACAGTTGTATTGGCCGTCTGGTTTGTGTTGGTCACACTCAAGCCCGATTGGGTTCAACGTGGCAGTGCATTCAGAGGTGCCAGCATCATCGAGGCGACACCTTCGGGCGGGTCAATGGTTGTTGGAAGTTTTAGTGCTGCTGCCAAAAAAGCTGCGCCTGCTGTGGTCAGCATCAACATCAGCAGAAAGTCGCCACATAACGGATCGCAAAATGACCCTTGGTTTCGTTTTTTCAATGGTGAAGAAGACGATTCGAATCAAGCAGGTTTGGGCAGTGGTGTGATTGTGAGTGCCGATGGCATTATCCTCACCAATAACCATGTCGTCGCTGGAGCGGATGAAATCGAAGTCACACTCAACGATGGACGACACACCATGGCCAAGGTCATCGGAACCGATCCCGATACCGACTTGGCCGTTCTCAAAATCTCATTGAATCAATTGCCTGTGATCGTTTGGGGCAACTCTAATACATTGCAAGTGGGTGATCAAGTGTTAGCTATCGGCAATCCATTTGGCGTGGGTCAAACTGTGACCGGTGGCATTATTTCTGCATTGGGGCGCAACCAACTCGGCATCAACACATTTGAAAACTTCATACAAACCGATGCGGCCATTAATCCTGGTAATTCGGGTGGCGCATTGGTCGATACACAAGGTAATTTTTTAGGCATCAATACAGCGATATTTTCTAAATCGGGTGGCAGCATGGGGATTGGTTTTGCCATTCCTGTCAGCACTGCAAAACAAGTGATGGAAGGTATCGTGCGCGATGGACAAGTCACACGCGGATGGATTGGCGTGGAGCCCGCAGAACTCACGCCAGAATTGGCACAAACATTTGGTGTCAAGCAAACGCAAGGCGTGGTAGTGGCAGGTGTTTTGCAAAATGCACCCGCACACAAAGCAGGCGTTCGACCTGGTGATGTTTTATTAAAAGTCGATAACAAAGACGTTTCAACCGTGGGTGAATTGTTGTCGCGCGTCGCAGAACTCAAGCCAGGCCAAGTCACAACATTCAAGTTGCAACGTAAAGACGATACGGTTGATATCAACATCACACCTGCGCAACGCCCCAAAGTGCGGCCAAGCAAACGCTGATATGGTGGAGCGCACAACACTTATTCAAATCTGTGATGCATTGTTGCAACCGCAACGATTCAAAGATTACGGCCCCAATGGTTTGCAAGTAGAAGGAAAGTCAATCGTCCATCACATGGTGAGCGGCGTTACCGCCAGCTTGGCTTTTATACAAGCTGCGGTGGATGCAAAAGCCGACGCTATTTTTGTGCATCATGGTTTGTTTTGGCGCGGCCAAGACGGCACGCTCACCAGTTGGCTCAAACAAAGAGTGGCATTGCTGATGGCGCACAATATCAATTTATTGGCTTACCACTTGCCGCTAGACGCTCATCCGCAATTAGGTAACAACGCACAATTAGGAATGCAAATTGGTTTGCAACACGACCAAACATTTGGCGAGCAAGACTTGGGATTGATTGGAAATTTTTCTGCTTCCAATTTGCAACAACTGTGCAATCAAATTGAAAGCGCCATTGATCGATCACCATTGTGCGTCGCGGGAGACGGGCGTGCTATTCGTCGCGTGGCATGGTGCACGGGTGGCGCACAAAGTTATTTCGAGTCCGCCATTGCTGCGGGCGCTGATGTGTTTATCACGGGTGAAATTTCTGAGCCTCAAGCGCATTTAGCCAAAGAAACAGGCGTTGCATTTTTGGCTTGCGGTCATCATGCAACCGAGCGTTATGGTGCTCCAGCAGTCGCCGCGCATGTGGCTCAGACGCTTGGCATCACGCATCAATTTATTGACATCGATAACCCTGCATAAATAATGGCAACTCATTCAATGCTTCCATGGGCCATCACCATCGGTGACCCCGCAGGCATTGGGCCAGAAATTATTATTCAATCGTTTGCACAACAAAGAATCGGCACCAATTGTTTTGTCGTTGGTGATGTAGATACCATGCATCGTGCCTTGCAATGGATCAATCAAGCGCAGTTAACAGCTTTAAAAATAGAAACAATTTCACATCCAGAGCAAGCCATGGAGCACCCCGCAGATGTGATACCTGTACTGCAAGCAACAACCGTCAAAGGCTTGGCAACGCCAGGGCAAATCAGTGCTCAAACAGGACAAGTGGCTTACGACAGTTTGATGTGGGCCACGCAAGCGGCATTGTCAAAACAAATATTGGGAATGGTAACCGCCCCATTGCACAAACAAGCCCTGTCGATGGCGGGCGTTCAATTGCTGGGCCACACCGAAATATTGCAACAACAAACAGCAATATTTAAAGGTGTTGATATCGCTCAAGTGCCTGTTCGAATGATGCTTGCCAATGAATCGTTGCGAACTGTGTTGGTGAGCATTCATGTGTCTATGCGAGATGCGCTCGATGCGGTAACCCTGCAACAAGTGTTGCAAACGATTGAGATCACACACCACGACTTGCAAAAAATATTGAATCAAAAACCTCGTATTGCGGTTGCGGGTCTCAACCCGCATGCGGGCGAAGGTGGCTTAATGGGGCGTGAAGAAATAGACATCATTGCACCAGCGATTGAGCAGGCCAGGCAAAAAAATATTGATGTGTATGGACCTATTTCTCCCGATACGGTTTTTATGCGCGCCAGGCACACATCACAAAAAAAAGGTGAATTTGATGTGGTTATTGCCATGTACCACGACCAAGGTCTCATCCCCGTCAAATATTTAGGACTGGATGAGGGGGTCAACATCACCTTGGGTCTGCCATTTGTAAGAACCAGTCCCGACCATGGCACCGCTTTGGATTTGGCTGGAAAAGCGAAGGCTCAGGCTCAAAGTATGGTGGCCGCCATCCAAATGGCCAAACTTCTCGCTCATCCATAAATAATCTCATATTTCATCAGGCTTACTTCTTGGCTTGAATCAGGTCGCCAAGGGGGTAGAAATTCATACCTTTGCTCCTATACAATATCGGGTTGACCCTATATCAGAGACGATCATCAAGGATCTCATAATGAGTGACAGCCCAGCAGATAACAGTAAACGCACATGGATGATTGCATCCGGTTGTGCAGGCGCAATTGGTGGCGTCGCCGTTGCCGTCCCCTTTGTCAGCACATTTCAGCCTTCCGAGCGCGCCAAAGCCGCTGGAGCCGCTGTTGAAGTTGACATCTCTGCTCTCAAACCCGGCGAAAAACTAACTGTTGAGTGGCGTGGCAAACCCGTTTGGATTGTCAAACGCACGCCCGAGCAACTCGAGTCCCTCAAAAAGACCGAGGCTCAGCTTGCCGACCCCCAATCTCAGCGTAAGCCGTCCGAGCTCACACCTGAATACGCTCGCAATCAACCGCGTTCCATCAAGCCAGAAATTTTTGTCGGCGTTGGCATTTGCTCGCATTTGGGTTGCTCACCCTCTGACAAATTTCAAACGGGTGCCCAACCTTCGTTGCCAGACGACTGGAACGGTGGATTTTTATGCCCATGTCACGGATCAACTTTTGATATGGCAGGACGCGTTTACAAAAACAAACCAGCGCCCGACAACCTCGAGGTTCCTCCCCACATGTACTTGTCCGACACAAAGTTGTTGATCGGCGAAGATAAAAAGGCCTGATAGGAAACACCATGGCTGAATTCAAAGAAACATCTCCCAACGCTCCTATTGCAGAAAAACTTCTCAATTGGGTGGACAACCGTTTTCCCTTGTCCAAAATGTACAAAGAGCATCTCTCCGAGTACTACGCTCCCAAAAATTTCAATTTCTGGTACTTCTTTGGCGCATTGGCCTTGTTGGTATTGGTCATTCAAATCGTCACGGGTATTTTTCTCACCATGCATTACAAGCCTGATGCGGCATTGGCATTTGCATCGGTTGAATACATCATGCGAGATGTGCCATGGGGTTGGCTCATTCGATACATGCATTCCACAGGCGCTTCTGCGTTCTTTATCGTGGTTTATTTGCATATGTTCCGCGGTCTCATTTATGGCTCGTATCGCAAACCACGCGAACTCGTTTGGGTATTTGGTTGCGCCATTTTCTTGTGTTTAATGGCTGAAGCTTTTATGGGCTATTTGTTGCCATGGGGACAAATGTCTTATTGGGGCGCACAAGTAATCGTCAATTTATTTGCGGCGATTCCCTTTGTTGGTCCCGACTTGGCATTGTTAATTCGCGGTGATTATGTTGTGAGCGATGCAACCCTCAATCGATTCTTTAGCTTTCATGTGATTGCAGTTCCTTTGGTTCTCTTGGGCTTGGTTGTTGCACATATCATTGCATTACATGAAGTCGGTTCTAACAACCCCGATGGCGTTGAAATTAAAGCCAACAAAAACGCACAAGGCCTTCCAGTAGATGGCATTCCGTTTCATCCTTATTACACGGTTCATGACATCTTGGGTGTGAGTGGATTCTTGTTGATCTTTACAGCCATTATTTTCTTTGCGCCTGAATTTGGCGGATACTTTTTGGAATACAACAACTTTATTCCTGCTGATCCGCTCAAAACACCTGCGCATATCGCACCTGTTTGGTATTTCACGCCTTATTACTCCATGCTCAGAGCCATCACGAGTGAAATGATGTACGCACTCATCTTGTGTGTTTTGGGCGGGGCTTATTTAGCATTCACACGTATTGCAATGCCAACAATTTTAAAAGGCGCTGTGGCGGGCGGTGCAGTGGTCTTGGCTGTGTTGATGCAAGTCATTGACGCCAAATTTTGGGGCGTGGTTGTCATGGGTGGCGCTGTTGTTATTCTTTTCTTCTTGCCATGGCTTGATTACTGCGAAGTTAAATCTATTCGTTATCGTCCCGATTGGCACAAATATTTGTATGGCATTTTTGTCATCAATTTTGTGATTTTGGCTTACTTGGGTGTTCAACCACCATCTGCTATCGGTGAGCGTGTATCACAAGTCGGTACGTTCTTTTATTTCGGATTCTTCTTGTTGATGCCTTGGTGGAGTCGTATGGGTCAAACCAAGCCAGTTCCCGATCGCGTTACTTTTGCCGCCCACTGATCCGACGGAGAACACAACATCATGAAAAAAATATTACTCAGTTTGCTTTTATCAGCTGGCGTCTTTGTTAGCGCGCAAGCATCGGGTGGTGAAGAGTTTCATTGGGATAAAGCACCCAATCGCACCAATGATTTGGCCGCATTACAAAATGGCGCCAAGTTGTTTGTCAACTATTGCCTCAACTGTCATTCTGCGGCTTATATGCGCTACAACCGCTTAACCGACATTGGTCTTACAGAGCAACAAATCAAAGACAACTTGCTTTTTGCCACCGACAAAGTTGGCGATACCATGAAAGCAGCCATTGACCCTAAACAAGCCAAAGACTGGTTTGGTGCCAATCCGCCCGACCTTACGGTAATTGCGCGTTCGCGTGCGGGTCACGGCGGCACAGGTGCTGATTACCTCTACACCTATCTGCGCACCTATTACGCCGACGACACCAAGGCAACAGGATGGAACAACATGGCGTTTCCCAATATCGGCATGCCTCATGTTCTATGGGAGTTGCAGGGTGTTCGTACACCCGTTTTTGAAACCAAGACAGAACACGGTCACGAAACACATATTTTCAAAGGCTGGCAACAAGTCACACCAGGCAAAATGTCTTCTGCACAATACGATCAAGCGGTTGGAGACTTGGTCGGTTATTTGCAATGGATGGGCGAGCCTTCTCAAAACACACGCGTTCGTGTGGGTGTTTGGGTCGTATTGTTTTTACTTGGATTCATGGTTTTAGCTTGGCGACTCAACGCGTCCTATTGGAAGCACGTTCGCTAGTACACACATTGCGTTGCGATTATTTTTGCAACGCGTATTCGGAGTGACAGGCAGGGCTTGTCACTCTTTTTGATTTTCAGGAGCCTACTCTATGATGGTTTTATACTCTGGCACAACCTGCCCCTTTTCGCATCGTTGCCGTTTCGTGTTGTTTGAAAAAGGCATGGACTTTGAAATTCGCGATGTTGATCTCTATAACAAGCCAGAAGACATCAATGTGATGAATCCCTATGGCCAAGTTCCAATCTTGGTTGAGCGCGATTTGATTCTTTATGAATCCAACATCATCAACGAATACATTGACGAGCGTTTTCCTCATCCTCAATTGATGCCCGGAGACCCCGTTGACCGTGCACGCGTGCGCTTGTTTTTACTCAACTTCGAAAAAGAGTTGTTCACCAATGTTTCGATCTTAGAAAACCGCAACAACAAGCCCAATGACAAAGCGCTAGAAAAATCACGATCACACATTCGTGATCGTTTGACCCAATTAGCGCCCGTTTTTCTAAAAAATAAATTCATGCTGGGCGATAATTTTTCAATGCTCGACGTTGCGATTGCCCCCTTGCTGTGGCGACTCGACCACTATGGCATTGAGCTTTCCAAAAATGCAGCGCCGTTGCTCAAATACGCCGAGAGAATTTTTTCAAGACCCGCATACATTGAAGCATTAACGCCGTCCGAAAAGGTCATGAGAAAATAAATTCAATCATGATCAGCCCCGTTCACTCAACATCAACGCGTCCCTATTTGATTCGCGCTCTCTATGAGTGGTGCACCGACAACGGATTCACACCTTATGTGGCTGTTTTGGTGGACGAGACTGTCAAGGTGCCACGCGAATATGTTAATAACGGTGAGATCGTTCTCAATATCAGTTTTGATGCGACCAGCAACCTCAATCTCAGCAATGACTTCATCGAGTTCAAAGCCCGTTTTGCGGGCGTTGCACGCGACATCATGGTGCCCATGGGTCGTGTGATTGCCATCTACGCACGTGAAAATGGTCAAGGCATGTCGTTTCCTGTGGTTGATGGTTCGCAACCTCAAGCGGCCACCAGTACAACGCCCAATTCCACCGAAATTCCACCGGGTCAAACCAGGCCGCATCATGGATTGTCTCTGGCCCGTTCTGAGCCGCAACAGCAAAACCATGAGGACAAAGATCCCCCGCCTACAAGCCCAAGCACCAAACGGCCCAAGCTCAAGCGTGTTAAATAATTTATGCCAATCAGTTACCAGCAGACATACCTTGGTTAGAATATCGATTTCGCCGATTTAGCTCAGTTGGTAGAGCAACCGCCTTGTAAGCGGTAGGTCGTCAGTTCGAATCCGACAATCGGCACCATTTAAATAAAAAGCCAGAACCTTCAAAAGAGGTCTGGCTTTTTTCTTTTTATACTTATTTGATGAGGCAACAATTTGCCAATGCAAACGGCAGGTTCAATCCGTAATGGCAAGGTGGCAATTGCGCGCAAAGCCCAATCCAATCCAAAGTAGTTACAAAAATAAATAATGTGCCCATGGCATAACTATTGCTCATACCTTTATGTCTGATTTGTTGTGTTGTCATCTGGAGCATTTTGTGTCTATACCTAACCTAAACCCCCATTCAAACAAGAACCCCTTCTCCAATGATGTGGTCATTGAGATATTGCAAGAAGTCGGGTTTGTTGATCCCGCCCCTTCTAGCCCCACACTCTTTAGGTTGCTCAATTCTGTTAAACCCAAAACTAATCCCGTGACTGAAAAAATTATCAACAGTCATTTAAAAAAACAAAAATTAAACTTGGACTAGTGCACAATCGAGCTTGTCTCCATGGATCAAACATCAATGAGGAGCGGGCTTTATGAGGCGATATTTTTTTATTTGCTGTGCAATTGTATTTCTGTGCTCGTCTGCTTCGTATGCGCAGACAGCAATATCACCTAGCACTCCTTCTGATCAAACGCGTCAAGCATTAGCACAGGCACAAAATGCCATCGTGCTCGTCAGCAGTCGTGCTATTGAAGATGCGCCTTCGGCCAAAACCTTGGGTAAAGAGCGCCAAGGAACGGGCGTGGTCATTGGCGCAGATGGTTTGATTCTCACCATCGGTTATTTGATTTTAGAAACCGAACAAATCGAAATACGCACGAATCAACAAAAAATATATCCTGCGCATGTGGTGGCTTACGATCAGGCTACAGGTTTTGGTTTGATTAAATCTTTGGTCTCCTTAAGTGGCATCATTCCCGTTCAAATGGGGCAATCCAAAGATCAAAAAATTGGCGAAATGCTGGTTGTTGCTACTGCAGGTGATGCAACTGTTTTAGGCCCCACCAAGCTCAAAGATATTCGCCCCTTTACTGGTTATTGGGAATACCATTTAGACCAAGCAATTTATACAAGCCCACCCGTGGCCAATCATTCGGGTGCTGGTTTATTCAATTTAAAGGGGGAATTGCTTGGCGTAGGCAGTCTTTTCATGCGAGACATCATGTCAGAACAAAATCCTGAGAGCTTGGCCGGCAACATGTATGTGCCCACAGACTTGCTGGCGCCCATCCTCAAGGAGATGCTTCAAAATGGTATAGGCCCACAAAGCCGCCGCCCATGGCTTGGCATCAATTCGGTCGAACGACAAGGGCGAATTCAAATTGTTCGCGTCACTCCCGAAAGCCCAGCCCAGCAAGCAGGATTGCGCGCAGGACAGTGGGTACTCGCTTTGGAGGGTCGACCGATTGAGAGTTTGGCTGCCTTTTATAAACAAGTGTGGGCCTTGCCCCTCAATTCATCCACATTCAGGCTTACTATTTTTGACGGCCAAGAAATTCTTCAAATCCCATTACCCGTGGTCGATCGGTCCACCATCATCAAAAAACCGACGGGCATTTAACTTGCTTCTCTGAAGGTGGCCCCAGCCAATTGTCAAAAAATAGGGGCCATCTAGGAGAACGCAAACGTGAAGATTTTTCAACCCATCAAGTCATTGGACATTAAATCCCCATGGCTGGCTATGCAACTGCTTAGCGCATGCGTGTTGTTCGCGTCGGCCATGGCCATCACGCCATCTGCCGATTTTTATGTCTTAGAAAAAAACGAATTTTTAATGGTGAAAACTGACAATGAGCAATGGCTGAAAAAAAATGCAGCTATGTGTAAACAATCCGATGAGGCGATTGAGGGTTTTAAAAAACGGTTGGACACTTATAACCAAGACGGTCGAGTCCATTCTAGAAATCAACTCACCAAGTTGGACGCGCAACTGATTCAGGCTCAAGATGTCCTTAATAACGCCAAAATTCAAGGCTATACCAACGGCATCATCGTCAAGGAAGAAAGCGCAAAAATCCAGTGGATTAAGCAGCAAATGGCACAACAAGAATGGCGATATGAAGTGTTTCGCTATGAACTCATCGACGACAAACACCTGCGACATTGGGCGCAATTGTGTCAAAGCAGCCGTAACCAATGGATCGAAGCTCAAAATAATTTACAAAACGCCCATGAAAGCCAGTCGGCACTCGAATCCGCACAAATCAAAATATTTGGACTGGCTTTGTTACTTTGGATCGCTGGTGCGTGGATTTCCTATAATCAATTTAACTTTAATTGCTTGAATGTTCCATCCCTTGACCCGCAAATGAGCAGCGAGTGAGGGGGTGAGTTGCCTGAGCTTGGCCGCCGCCGAATTACTAACGGTTAATAGGCACCAAGTTCCGTTTTCAAGTGAGCCCGCATAAACGCTTGCACGCAGGCCTGGTGCTAAAAATCCATCGATGGCTTTAAGGCATTGCTGCGATTTGTGGTTTTGCTGTAATAAATGCGCCAAACTGCCCGAATGGCTCAGGGCTTGGAGCACATCTTGGGTCGAGCTGCGCATCACAGGAAGTTTGGAGCGAGGAGCGCGGTTGTAGCCCAGGGCCCTGAGCTGTTTCAGGCCGTCAGGGGCGGGTGTTGTTGGAATTTTGCGCTCGGTGACCATTTGCGGATTATGGGGCTAGTAGACGGGTAAAATCTTGCGCTTCGACAAAGGAATCTAAAAGATTGGTCCAATTCTGGGCGCCAAGTCTCTATACCCGTTCATGGCATTCAACATCCTCACATCTATTTTTGGCAGTCGCAACGATCGACTTCTCAAAACTTTTAATAAACAAGTTGCACAAATCAACAGCCTCGAGTCTGTTTACGAAAAGTTGAGCGACGAGCAACTGCGTGCCAAAACCGATGAATTTAAAAATCGTGTAACCAACAACGAAGATCTCAACAGTATTTTGCCCGACGCATTTGCAGTGGTTCGTGAAGGCTCCAAGCGCGTCATGAAGATGCGCCATTTTGATGTGCAGTTAATCGGCGGTATTGCCTTGCATCAAGGAAAAATTGCAGAGATGCGCACGGGTGAAGGCAAAACACTCACTGCCACATTAGCTGTGTACCTCAATGCTTTGTCGGGCAAAGGTTTGCATGTGGTCACCGTCAACGATTACTTGGCCAATCGTGATGCTAAATGGATGGGGCGACTCTATAACTTTTTGGGATTAGAAGTGGGCGTTAATTTGCCCCAAATGTCACGCGAAGAAAAACAAGCCGCTTACAACGCAGATATCACTTACGGAACCAACAACGAATTTGGTTTTGATTATTTGCGCGACAACATGGTGTATGAAGCAAGGGATCGTGTTCAACGTCGATTGCATTACGCCATCGTTGACGAAGTCGATTCGATTTTGATTGACGAAGCGCGCACGCCACTTATTATTTCTGGACAAGCAGAAGATCACACCGATCTTTATTTGGCTATTAACAAAATCGTGCCGCAACTTACTTTGCAAGTTGGCGAAGCCGATCCACGCACGGGTGAAGGCGTAATTGTTGCAGGCGACTTTACGGTGGATGAAAAATCGCATCAGGTCTACATAACCGAGCAAGGGCACGTCAAAGCCGAACAAGTGCTGGCGCAAATTGGTTTATTGCCCGAAGGCGCATCTTTATACGACCCCGCTCACATCAGTTTAATGCACCACTTGCTGGCAGGTTTGCGTGCACATCATTTGTATCATCGCGATCAACACTATGTGAATCAAAACGGCGAAATTGTGATCGTCGATGAATTCACAGGCCGACTCATGTCGGGTCGTCGGTGGAGCGATGGTTTGCATCAAGCCGTTGAAGCCAAAGAGGGCGTCTCCATTCAGGCCGAAAACCAAACCATGGCCTCCATCACCTTTCAAAATTATTTCAGGTTGTATGGTAAATTGTCCGGCATGACCGGAACGGCCGATACCGAGGCTTACGAGTTTCAAGAAATTTATGGACTCGAGACCGTCATCATTCCTGCGAATAAGCCAAGCAAGCGTGAAGATCAACACGATCGAGTTTATAAAACAGCAGACGAAAAATACAAGGCCGCAATCCAAGACATTCGAGAGTGTTATGAAAGAGGCCAGCCTGTTTTGGTTGGCACATCTTCGATTGAAAATTCCGAATTGATTTCGGACTTGCTCACCCAAGCCAAATTGCCACACCAAGTGCTCAATGCCAAACAGCACGCCAAAGAGGCCGACATTGTTGCGCAAGCGGGAGCGGCCAAGTCCGTCACGATTGCCACCAACATGGCGGGTCGTGGCACCGACATTGTTCTCGGTGGTAATGTAGAAAAAACGATCACCGAACTTGCAGCAGATGCAAGCGTTGAAGAAAAATCAAAGCAACAAAAAATAGACGCGTTGCGAATTCAGTGGATGAAGGATCACGATTTTGTTAAGTCGCAAGGCGGGTTGCGCATCATCGCAACCGAAAGACACGAATCGCGTCGCATTGACAACCAGTTGCGCGGCCGCTCAGGTCGACAAGGCGATCCAGGTTCGTCGCGTTTTTATTTGAGTTTGGATGATCCGTTGATGCGTATTTTTGCGGGCGATCGCGTGCGCGCCATCATGGACAGACTCAACATGCCAGAGGGTGAAGCGATAGAGGCGGGTATGGTGACGCGCAGTATTGAAAGTGCGCAACGCAAAGTGGAATCGCGCAATTTTGATATTCGCAAACAATTGTTGGAATATGATGATGTATCTAACGATCAACGCAAAGTGATTTACCAACAGCGCAATGACATTTTAGACTCCAACGATTTAACCGCACAGATTGCTTCATTGCGCGAAGGTTGCTTTATCGATTTGGTGCGACAGTTTGTTCCCCAAGAGTCGGTAGAGGAGCAATGGGACTTGGCGGGTTTAGAAACAGCACTTAAGAGTGAATGGCAAATAGAGTTGCCTTTGGTTCAAACCGTTCAAAATTCTCAAGCCATCACCGATGAAGATATTTTAGAAAAAGTGTTAGAGACTGCGCACGTAACCTTCAACGCCAAACTTCAAAGAGCGGGTCTTGAGCAATTCATGCCTTTCATGCGCGTTGTCTTGTTACAAAGTATTGACTCGCATTGGCGCGAGCATTTGTCGGCACTCGACTATTTGCGTCAAGGTATTCATCTCAGAGGCTATGCACAAAAGCAACCCAAGCAAGAATACAAGCGCGAAGCTTTCGAATTGTTTGGTCAACTATTGGACATGGTTAAAAACGAAGTGACGCGTTTATTAATAACAGTTCAAATTCAATCGGCAGAGCAAGTTCAGCAAGCCGCCGATGAGATGGAAGCGCGTGCAGAAAAAATTCAAAACGTCACATATACAGCCCCTAACGAAACAGGTGAGGCGCAAAGCATCACCGACCCAGACACGGTGGTGCAAGCTGTGGGTCGCAATGATCCTTGCCCATGTGGAAGCGGTAAAAAATACAAGCAATGTCATGGAAGGCTCGCCTAATCATGGCCGTTCATCTGCTGCCACCCGTCCCATCCCAATTACACGCCATCGCAGGATTGCGAATGGGTATTGCGCAAGCGGGTGTTCGCAAAGCCAACAAAGACGACCTCACTGTTTTTTTATTGGATGAGGGTGCTATTGTCGAAGGTGTTTTTACTCGAAATCGGTTTTGTGCTGCACCTGTACAAATTTGCCATCAACATTTGAAATCGGCGCATGCTATTCGTGCGCTCGTGATCAATACAGGTAATGCCAATGCAGGTACGGGTGAAGACGGCCTCATGCGTGCCAATGCGGTGTGCATTGCCTTGGCTAGATTGCTCGATTGTTCACCCGAACAAATCTTGCCGTTTTCAACGGGCGTCATCATGGAAACATTGCCGCATGACCGCATCATGGCGGCGTTGCCCCACGCATTAGATCGTGCAACAGACGATCAATGGTCGCAGGCCGCTCACTCCATCATGACCACCGACACCGTTGCCAAAGCGTGTAGTCGTCAAATCAAAATCAATGGCGTCATCGTTAACATCACGGGCATTGCAAAAGGCGCTGGCATGATTCGTCCCAATATGGCGACGATGTTAAGCTTCATGGCCACTGACGCCAATATTGATGCTTCATTGATACATGCATTAGCCTACGAATTAGCCGAAGGATC
>Ga0209829_10000866_pt1 | contig 25992 bp, 26 predicted proteins | sample C_140205_EF_Meta_FD_187311 | JGI IMG/M metagenome (GOLD analysis project Ga0209829, IMG submission 187311) | Freshwater microbial communities from Lake Croche, Canada to study carbon cycling - C_140205_EF_MetaG (SPAdes) (version 2) | ecosystem: Environmental > Aquatic > Freshwater > Lake... | reverse complement strand
AGCCTGAGCAACCCTATCTGTAATAGCGTTCCAACCGCTTTTAACCATTTTAGTTGGAGTCTCCCAAGACCAAAAGTCAGTTCCTCCTTTTTTAGATTCTTCATATAGTCTAGCATTTTCTTTATCTCTATCTTTTAATTTTTGAGTTATTAAAGGATAATTTTTTTCAACATATTTTGCTATTCCGTTTTGATCGAATAATTGATTTTTTGTTATTTCTTTTTTATTTCTAGATCCAGATGCTATTTCTATATCTTGATTTAAATCTTGTTTAGTGAAGTCACGTCTTTGCATGTCTTCCATATACATGTTAAGTAGTTTTTTCTTTGCTAATTCTTTAGCAAGACCTATATCATAACCACTTAAATTATTATTACCTTTACCTTCGTATAAACCTTGAGTTTGTTTTTGTAAGAAGTCAGTTTTATAATCTTTTTTATTTATATAACCATCAAAGTCTTGTGGATTAATACCAAGACCTTGAAGTTCTTTTACATTATAATTGTCTTGTACAAAAGTGTCTGGTTGTTCTTGATTAACTGATGAGTAATAAATATAAGGATGTTCAAGATCAGAATCTGTTTGTTGAATCTTTTCTTTTAATTTTAATATCTTAAATTTATTATCTTCTCCTAATTCTCCAGTTATAGGATTATCAGCAAAGTTTTCTGTAAATTTTTTAAGTTCTTCTTTAGAACCGTTTAATTTACCTTTTAAATTTATATCAATTCTTTGACCAGGTAGTTTTACTTTTCCTATGTCAGCATTATTATTTTTCTCTTTTGCTTGATTTTCTTTTAAGTCATATAAAGAATTATAATTGTCAATGTAATTATTAGGTTGCGCAGAAGGTGGAGGTACTATTCCTTTTTTCTGCATGACTTGATAATCATTTTCATTTGGTAATCTATATTTCTTTGTAGAAACCAAAGAACCATCTTCCAAATTCGATTCCGTATCTTTGTTTAGTGCTTGATTTTTCTTTGGCGCTACGTCCGCACTCTTCGCACCGCCTTTTGTCTTTTTTGCACCAGGATTTTTAATAAGAAAACTAGTTTTTTCAAATTGTGATTTACCTGATAAGTCTACTTGAGAACCGTCTGGTAGGATATATATTTCTTCCATGTTTTAATTTTAAATAGATTTCTGTGCTCTTTTAGCGTATGCTTGATCTGATTCATTTGCTTTTTTTGGATTTTTTTTAACCCAATCCATTAATCTAGCATCTTGTAATTTTCCTTGTAAAGCTTTTCTTTCTCCTGAATTTGCAGTATAATTTAAAGCTAGTTTAATTCTATCTGTTGCATTTTCAAGATTATAATTTTTCAATGCTTTGTAAGTTCCTTCTCCTTCTTTTGTATAAATATAACTGTCTCCGTATATGTTTTTAACCATGTCTTTTACAGTACCTTTTATTTTTCCTTTAGCAATAGCTTCTCCAATCGTAAGTCCAGTATCAAAATTTCCAGATTTATAAGGAGCATTAACATATTGTTTTTCAAGATCTTCTCTAGTTACAAACCTATCTGTTTTACCTGACAAATCGTTTAAAGTACTAACAACATTTGCTCTAGTTCTATAAGCTGCTTGACCAGTAGTTACGTTCTCGTCTTGTTTAGGTTGATAACCACTTATTAGATTATCGTAATATTCGTTTAAGTACGTTGGTTCTTGTTCTTCTTTTTGTGATTTATCTACGCCAGTATTTTCTTTTCCCTTAAGACCAATGTTTGCACTTGGTGCCCAATAAACTCTTTTACCATTAATATCAGAACTTTCAAGTTCTCTAGTCATTTTACCCCAAGCATGATCTGTTAGCATTTGAGTTAACGCCTCTGTTTGAGCAGTTGGATCTTTTATTGTTGCAAAATTTTTATCGTAAAATTCTGGACCTTTCTTTAATGTATAATTAATATAGGTTCTCAAAGTAGCAGGTTTACTACCAGCTGCAGATATTAATCCAGTAGCAGTTATTTCTGCTTTTTTCTGTATTTCTTTTTTTATAGCACCTTCTTGAAGCATTCTACCATTTCTTATTTGATATATATCTCCTTGACCTTTTGCATCTGAATTTCCTTTACTAAGCAAGTCATGAGTGTATGTTGTTTCAGATAAAAATCCAGGTATAATATCTTTACCTTTTTCATCAAAAACAATTTCTCTTGCTTGTTTTATAAATGTATCGTCACTTTCAACATTTAATAAAAAACCATTATTAGCGTCTTTGTCTGCGGTGTTAAATATTTTAGAATTTATAGGCATATTAAATACAGTTCCATCTGTTCTTTTTCCTGAAACATTTAATAAAACACTATCTCCATTTCTCTGTACATTTATTTTAGTATCAGTGTAATCTTTGTCCATGCCTCCTAAAACTTCTAAAACAGCGGTATTATCCATTATTTCTTTAGCGTCTTTTCCATTTACAACATTACCACCAATTTCACCTACTTTTGCTGCAGGAGTATTTAATCTCCAAGTAGCTACTTGACCTGCTAGAACTTTAGCAAATTGACCAGTATTGGTCATAAGAGCATCTGCGTCTCTAATTGACTGTAAATATTCTTGTCTTTTTGCAGGATTTGTTTCGTTTAATAATCTTATTCTGTTATCAGCAGCAGTTGTTATAGCTTCTTGGACTATACCATATATTTGATTATCTACTTCTGAATTAGTGTTTTCTTGTTTCACAGACCAATCAGATAATTTATCATTATAAGCTAGGTCTACTTCGTATTTTCTTTCTTGTAATCTTTTTAAAGTTAATTCTTGCTGTTGTTCTTCTTGACGTTTTCTATCTGCTCTTTGATTCATTCCTTGCACAAAAGCATTAGAAGCATTTATTATACCTGAAGAATAATCTTGACTTTTACTAAAGTCGACTATTGGAGGATTATCATAATATCCCATAATTATAGTTGTTTAAATTCTACATCAATTAAAGAATAATTTACCATATCATAACCGTCTTTGTGTTTTATAACTGCAATATCTGGAACCTCATCTGACAATACACCTTGCCAAACTCCATTACCAAACTTGTTGTCTATGTATTCAAAAGAATATATGTTTATTCCACTAGGTGATACATTTATTTTATTTATATTTTTCTTAAGTTTTTTGTCTGAAGCACCAATCGCTGCTCCAGCTATATTACCAATTGTTCCAATACCAGCTGATATTGCTCCCGCCTGAGCGGCTTGAGCACCGGCTTGATTAGTTTGAGCTTGTACTTGTTGTCCTGACAATCTATTTAATTTTGCAATATCTCTAGATTCTTGTTCGCCATACTGAAATTTAATACCTTCAGCACCTGCAGTTTGCATTCTTTGACCTTCTTGAAATTTAGCATTTTGAATTCTTTTTTGTTCTTCTAATTTAGCATTTTGAAGATCAGCGGCTCCTTGAGCTTTTAATTTCTCATTTTGAGCTTCTTGTTGTTCTATACTAGCAGAAACTCCTTTTTTACTTTGCAATGCAGCTTGCGCTAAAGCTGTTGCACCGCCAGCACTTGCTCCTGTAGCTCTTAATGTATCTAATGTATTAGCTAAAGATATATCAGCTTCTTCTGCTTGCATTTTAGCTGCTTGAGTTGCAACTCCTAAATTAGCATAAGGATTAGTCATATTTCCGCTAAGATCTTTAGCTATATCGCTAAGATCTCTAAAGTTTGCATAAGGATTTGGAATTGCTTGTCTGTTAGCTTCTAGATTTGCTATTTCCCAAGTTTTTCTATCCGCTTCATTCGCAAAACCTTGTGCTGCCATTTTAGACTGATGTGAAGCAACAAGAGTTCCACCAATTACCGCTGCTCCAACACATGCTGTTACTACTGCCATATTATTGTATTTTTTTTGAAATTTCGTACGAAGGATCTTCGTCTATTGTATAACCTAATCTTTTGTGCGCGTTTAATACACTTTTATTTTTACCAACGCTAAATATCATTTTAGCACCGGTACTTTTAGCAATAGACTCTAATGAATTTATCAATAATTCTAATGCTTCTTTTTTATTTTTGTTTCTATAGTTTTTATCAGATATTATCCACTCTAACCAAGCAATCGATGAATTTGTTAAATATAAAAAACCAGCAATAATAGGTTGTCCATCACTCTCAATTATTAAACCACCCATGCCGTTTAAAGGTAGTATTTCTTTAGGAGGATGTGTTTTCCATTCTTCCCATGATGACCACCAACTAACTAATGTTTCCCAGTCTGATTCTCTTAATTCTCTTACTTTTAATTCCATTTGATTTGATTTAATATGACGATTCTACATATTCTGCAGATACAGCATATAATTCTGCTTTTTGATTTAAGTTTGCATTTACAGTGGCATTGTCAGTTGTAAAAGTTGCTGTAGAATAAAAACCTTTAATACCTGATATAGATTGTCCCCATTCTACTTCTCCTCTTTGTACAGCGCTTATGTTTAAAATATTAGCAAAATATTTATTTTCTTTCTTTTTAAATTTATTTTGAAACAATTGATCTTCTAAACCAGATAAAGTAGAAGGAAAGAAATATTGTTGTACAACGGCAGAATTATCTGTTTCTGTGTAAAAACTAGTTAAACCCCAGTTCTGTGTTCCTTCATAATTTATTGTTAAAAATGATTTAGAAACAGAGACATTAGGATTAAATACAATGGTTACATTTGATTTATAAAAATTATTATAAAAAGTTGCTTTAGGAACAGAATTAATATAATGTTTCCAAAGTTTACCTTCATAAACAGTATAAAAATTGTTTCTTAAACTTATTCCAAAATTAGGTATATAACTAAAGAAACTTGTCCAACCATTAGATTCTTCATCAAAAGAAAGAGTTACATTTTCTCCTGATGTTGGTTGAATAGATAGTACATACTGTTTATTATGCATGTCCCACATTCCATAAACATATCCGTTTACTAAACTAGTATTTGATAATTGATCTCTAAAATAATCAAGCATTCCATAGGCAGATATTTCTGTTATGCCGTCTTGAGATAATCTTAAAACAACATTCTGATAATTATCTACAAAGTATTTTCTATATCCATATACTGCAAAACTCTCAGGATGTGAACCTATACCATAATTACCAGCATAGGATTGAATCTGACCTATTACAGCGGTTCCAGAAGTAGTTATTGGTTGACCGTCAGCAGAGTAAACAGCGTCTTTGTCTATCAATGCTCTACTAACTTTTAATTCTTGAAATATAATTAAATTAGTATCTTCTGCATATAGTTTTTGTATTGAACCCTGAGCAGGATCTACTGTTCTAGTAATATCATCCGCAACAGAGAATTGATTAGTATTATTAATCCCTGTTTTTGAATTAAATATTCCAGAGTATATTAATGTGCTTATTAGTTTTTCTCTATTAGGAGAATCATCTACTATATAAGCTTTAACACCAAAATCTACAGATGTATTATCATATCCACCTCTAATTCTTGATTCTTCTATATACCAATCTCTATCTGCTGTAGTTGCATAACGACTAGGTAACCAAGCATTATTTACTATTTTTCCAAAAGTTAATATTGTACTAGTAAGTACATTTGATCCAGTAATTACTTTTGATAATGTTAAAACAGTATTAGAACCACCAACAACTTTTAATATTATTGTATAAGTATATTCAATACCCGATATTGTATAGGTTAATATTTGTCCAATACCTACTGATATTGCATCTGCATTTGTTATAGTTATAGTATTTGTACCAATATTTGAATTAACCACTGGTAATGCCGTGTTAGGGGTAGGTGGTGAAGAACCAGGTTCTACATCACTAACAGCGACAATAGTAGCCATTTTCTTTAACCAAAATGAATTATAATATTTTATTTCTATAGTAGCTGACATATTTAATAATTACTTGTTTTTTAATATTATTACTAACAATTGTCAATAATAACCGTTCCACCTACTCCATAACTTAATGAGTTATCTCTTATGCATGTATAAGTTCCTCCATAAAATGTACTACCTACAAAGTTACCTGGAGTTAATATACCTCCTATAACTTCTCCTGCGCTAGATGTTAATGCTTGCCATCTAATACTAGTTGTAAGATTATCATTTGTTAATTTCCATTTTTTATTATTAGTACTAGGAGGTACTGGAGGTAAATAAAAATTAGGAGCAATATTACATGTTTGTGATCCAGACGTGAATGTAGTAGGAACACCTGTATATTGACTTTGTAAATCTATTGGTATAGTTCTTCCAGAAGGTAATACACTAATACTACCTGATAATTCTAATTGGTCTGCAGGATTAAAATCGGTTGGACCTTGATTTGCTGTAAAAGCAAAAGTACCATCAAAATTACTAGAAGAAAAAACAAGTTTATTTGAACCAGGAGGTGGAAAATAAAAACCACCACCAATAGCACTATAACCAAATATTTCTACATTAGTATTAGCAATGTCTATGGTTTCACCAGGTCCAAACATTCTCCAGAAGTTAAACTTTCCATGAATAAAATTACCATAATCAAATTCAGGACCAGGACCAGTTACAACACCGCTTGTCCATTCAGAACAAAAATTAGCACTTGCAGGTACGTTTATTATTATATTTCTTTCCGCATACAAAGAACCATTGCCTGGAGTACTTGTAGCAAAATTATAAGCGTCTGTGAGTCTAATAGTGGTATAAAAATCAACACCAACAGGTACTGTTATAGTGTTTAAGTTAATAACTCCTGTTACTGGGTCAATACTAAAATAAGTTGAAAATCCAGGAGTAATACTAGATATTGACCACTGCAATTGTTGTGTGTTAAATGCAGGATCTGATGCAATAGTAGGCGCTCCATTTATTCCAGTACAAGATATTATAGGTCCAACTATTAAGTCATTAATATAGAAAACTTCGACTGGACTCTGTAATATAGGATAACTTATCACTGGAATAGAATTATTTAAACTATTAACAGTTGTTAAAGTCGTATTACCATTAGTTGTATCTATTATATTAAATGTGAATATATAACTTTCTTTTGAAGTTGAGTTTATTAAAAATACAAATGGATTTTTAATTTTAATAGCAAATTTTCCAGATTCTAAAGTAGGTGGTAATATTGGCACTCTAATTAATTCAAAATCTTCACTTCTATTAGCACCTGTTAAATCAACAACAGTCATAGACATACTGTCTACGTTTATTGGTAATCCTAAACTATTTATAGGAGAAAAATATCCAGTTATATATGGAGAATTTTGATCTCCGTAATCTAAAGGACCAAGTATTCCACTAGATTCTTGAAATTCATTATGTTCAAATATTAAATTATCAAAACCTATAACTATATCACTGCCTGTCAATATATCCACATTTAAATCTGATATTAAACCAGAAGAAGACGTTTCCCAAAATATATCAAGTAAAGAAACAACTGGTGCTGTTTCATATATACTTAAAAAAGGATTCATAGTATGTTGAACAGTTGGAGGAGCAGCAGAAACAAGGTCGCTAGCTATAACACCTATTTTATTTACTGTAGATATTCTAGCAATAATTGGAGTTGTACTTAATTGATAAAAATTATTAGAAGCAGTTCCATTAATATTATCCGGATTATTTGTCACTAAAAAATTCAAATCTGCTGATGATGCAATAGTAGAAGCTACGTCTGCTTTTTTAGCTGGATAATATTGTTTATTACTAGTTATAATTGCTTCTAATAAGTTTTCTACTCTACCAAATAATTTAACACTACTTCTATATTGTTTTTGATCTGGACCAACTTCTGTTAAGTCTCTAGGTATTTTATTTATATTGTCATTTAGTAATACAGTATGAATTGTTTTATTTACTTCATTTGAAGGAAATAAAGTAGGATTAGTACCTCCTGTAGAAATAGTTTGAAACATTGGATAACCATTAAGAAATCCTGGTAAATAAACATTGTAGTACTCTTGTTGTTGTTGTCTTACAACTATTTTATATGAATACCAACCTGGTTGATTTAAATCATAAGCGTATTTAATATCTGGATTATTAGTACTATTATAATTATATATATCACTAATTTCTCCGTCACAAGTTAAAGGACCATCAACATCTATTATTTTAACATAATCTGTATACTTTCCTCTTAAATAATTCCCTAAAACAGGTATATTAGTTTGAGAAGTACCAGTTTGTAAAACATAATAGTATTGCGTACCGCCAACTATATATCCAGAAGATATCGCAAAACCATTTCCGGTTTGACCATTTACCCCTGAAACAATAGCATATAGACCAGGAGTTCCAGCACCTTCGTTTATAGAAGATACTATAGGAGAGTTAACAATCATTGCCAATGTATTACCTCTCCATTCTTTAACGTTTAAATTAGAACTTTGAATGTAATATGGCGAATACAAAGTTGATCCAACTAAACTAATCCCATCTGCTGTTTTTCCAATATCATTAGAAGATAATATAACTGTTGATTGTCTACCAAATTTATCAGATAAAACTATACCTGCTTGATAATTTCTATTTTGTTTTAATGTATGATTAGGATACTCTGCCCAACTAGTAAAAGAATCAATCTTTTTGGTTACTGCTAAGTTATAATCTATAGCGGCAGGAGGAGTACTTTTATTTATAAAATTACCGTATATAACTCTATTACCAACTATTTCTTGAGCTCTTGCTCTAACTGGAACTTTATCGTACACTCTAACTGTTTGAGATTCTGGTAGTGTTTTGTATGGTTTTTGTGATCTATAAATATAAGTATAATTATTTGTTGAAGTTGCTTGTAATTTTATTTCATTTACATTTACAGTTTCCAATACTTTTATAGTAAGAGCATCTGATTCTTTATATAGAATGTCTATGCTTTTTATCTTGTATGAATTTTCTATATTATTGCCAGTATCAGGTAATTCTACATGTAATTCTATATTGTTTATAAAATTTTCCATCCAAGATACTATAGTACTTCTATATGCCGCATCTTCATCTCCACTTAAGAAATAACCATTTTGATTTGGTATAAACATTATTTGAGTAAAAGGAGCCATTAAAGAATATTCTCCATCGTCAAATTTATATCTATAACTAAATCTTACATATTTGTCTTTTAAATAATTTGGATCTCCAGGCCAATTTTGTTCATCTGCTTTATTTGTCATTGATGTTCCGTAAAAGTGCAAAACAGATCCTGATGGAATTGTAGTTGTTACAGGAACAGAAACTATAACAGTATAAACCGCACCAATATTATTTAGTTCCGTTATCACAGCATAATTATTCAATGTCAATGCTGGAGTAGATAAATTAGTTATTAATTGCATACCAATATTTAGCAATGCAAAGTCGGTAGATGAAACTGTAAAAGATACAGATTGAATGGTAGGATTACTAGATGCACTTGTCGTTGTGATAGGTATATCTAAATAAACATTCATTGGTAATACAGGAGCGTATTTAGCTACAGATATTTGTACTTCATCTGTATAATAATTTGGGTTTGTAATAGCACTTGATATATTTATTTTTCTAGGTTGATTTCTATTATCAGTCCAGAATAATAAATTTTCTAAAACATTTGCTCCTAATATTTTATATTGTGGATTTGTAGCAAAATTTAAAAAAGGTCCAGAAACTAAAGTTTTTAATGGAGGACTTGAATTAAGATCGTAAACAGTAATACGCATGTCTGCTAATACAGGAGGAATTAACGTATTAAGTGTGTCAGTATAATCAGTCCAAAATTGAAATATTCTATTATTTTGATTGTCAGCAACTTGACCTATACAAATTAAATCATTATTACCAGTATCAGCAACAAGATCATTGCCAAGAACCGCTTCCAACGCTCCAACATCTTTATCCTCTGCTTTACCTACTGATATATTTAAAGCGTCTCTATATTCTCCATTAGGAATAAGTCTATCATCTAGATCTTTATTCATTTTGGATTGTAGAAAACTATTTTTTACTTCTGCCATATTTTTTAGTGTTTAATCCATTTGGATTGTCCTCTTAATACTTGAGTTATTTCTTCTAATTTAATATTAGACAATCTAATTTTAGTATTTCTTAATTTAGCGCTTTTTTCTTGTTTTAATCTTTGTACTAAATATTCAGGTTGATTTGATCTAGTAGAAATTATAGCATGTAATATATAAGCATACATTGCTTCTTCTGCTAACTTAGGTACTCTTGAATCTAAGTCATAAGCTAAACCATCTGATATATATTCTAATACTATTAATCTACCAATTAAATCACTACTAAAAGATATTTTACCTTCTCTGTCATTTATCGTAAAATAACCATTTATATTAGCGAACTGAGGATCTATTCCATATCTTCTTCCGTACCAAGCATTTTGAACCCACATATCTCCATTATACCAATCACCAATAAAAGCATTTGCGTCAAATGTAATTGGTCCTAATTGATTTCTTTTCCATCTTTCTTCTGTTAAAGAACTTCCTTCAATATTATCACCAAAGTTGTCTTGTATAGGTACACCTCCCGCATCTTGAATTGGATTTTCGTAAGGTGTTATAGTAAGATTATTTGTAGGATAAATCGGATGTTTAACACCTTGATGATCTATCCATGAAATTTTAACATAATTAACATAGTCTTGTGGTAATACAATACTTAAACTATGTGGTATATTTAATTCTATGGAATGAATACTTTTTAAAGTATCATAACTAAATTCTTGCATACTTCTTTTAGCATGAAATATAACGTCAGTTCTTTTAACAGAATTTATTAATTTTCCAGTACCAACATATCCAACCATAAAATTGTTAACAACATCATTTAAAGACATATAAGCATAACTACCATAATTTTCTTCAACTGTATTGCCATATGCCATTTCAGTAGGTGTAGTTCCATAATTACCACCGTCTAATATTTTTAACTGAACAACAATATATTCTCCATCAAGTGGAGCATTACCAATTGTAAATACTACTGAATTATTAATTATAGAATAATTAGACACAATTTCACTGAAACTACCTGGAAAACCAGTTAGACTTCTATATAATTTATAATTATTTAAAGCATAATCAATTGCATTTGGATCTTCACTACCAAATATTAAGTCTGTATTAAAAGTTGTTAAGAAAGATAGTGTTGTGCCATCTCCAATAAACCCTTGAGCACCTTCGTAGTATTGTCTATTTGTTTCGGTTATTAAACCATTATTTGGAATTGGCATGTGTTATTAACTTTTTGAGTTAGCGGTTTCAGTTTGTATTTGTTGAGCAGCTGCTTGTACAATCTGTGGATCTTTAATAATTACACCTGAATAAAGCAATATTTTAATTATAATATTAATTTGTTCAGTAGGATGTAAGTCAAAATTCTGAGAACCAGTTGGTGTTACTACTGGATCATATTGTGTTGGATTATATATATATTGATAATTAGGTGTTGTAGTTGTAAAACCCCATCTTGGATCGTAAGGTTTTCTTAAATAAGTACAGGATATTACATTATCACCGGTTATACTAATTGGATATATTTTTATATTGAAATCTTTATAAGTGTATACTGGCCAATATGTTGAAGGTTTTGTAATTGGTGATAAATTAAGTTCTAGCAATTCGTTTGGTTGAACGTATTGAACTTCTTTTTCATCTTTATATATAACAGTACCTAATTTGTATAATTCAGGTTGAGGTGTTAATGTAGGTATAGTTATATTAAATACTCCACCTGTATAAGTACATGGAGCAGATTCTTGAAATATGGCTATCTTTTCTTCTAAGTTTTTTACACGATCACTATATTCACTGTCATTTCCAGGAACTCGTAATTGTTGATTTAAATCTTCAAAATATTCATTAAAGATTTCAAGTTGAACTTGAGCAGCAGTTCTATTGAACTCATCTGGAGTCAAATAACCTCTTTGCTCTTTATTAAGAATTAATAAAACAGTTCTATAAACTGTATTAACATTTACTGCCATATCGTATATTTATTATAGTATTAAGGCGATAACTAAGAGCTACCGCCTATAAATACTAATATTACATGTTATTTTAATTTTTTCTCTATAGACTTGAAGACTAAAATACCTTCATCTGTCTTAAAGAATGCCGCCATTGCTGAGTATGGATTTTCGTCAAACGGAACTGTCATTAATTTTCTATCATTTTCACCCCATAAGAAAGTTCTTTGATCGTGTGATAATTTTATAATGTTTGCTTCTGTAGCTCTAATAGCTAAATTTCTAAGTTGAACATTATCATCATTCGCTAATTCTAAGAACAAACTAGGGTTTCTTCTAGCAAACAATAATAAATCTCTTTTTATCTCCTTAGAACTCATCTTATTGACTCTAGAACCAACTTCTACACGTACAATTGCTTCCGCATCGTCAATATCCATTTGTAAAGCAAGATTCATTGCGTCTATTTCTAGTTCTAGATAATCTAAATCATCTTCAGCATCAATTGTTGCATCAAATTCTGTATATTTAACTCCTAAACCAGGGTGGTATAAAGATAATAATTTTTGTAAATTTTGTTTTTCTTTTGGAACATTTAAAATACCTTCTTCAAAAATAATATGTCCTAATGTTACCTGTCCTTTTTGTTGACTAACTAAAGGTGAATTTTGATTTGTTGCGTATCTTAATTCTTCTTGTTGACCTGTTTCTTTGTCAAACCATATAAGTGGATATCTACCGGTATGTTTACTTTGTAATGTATACGTTATTGGTGAATGACTATCTGCTATTATATAGGTTCTGTCTTTTATATCCCAAACAGGTTTAGTAGTTTCTGTTTGATTATATTTTTTTTCAATAACTACTTGAGTAGGTTCGTTAACTTCTATTTCATTAACCATATCAACGTCTTTCGTAGTAGTTTGTGATTTTGCACTTGTAGGTGCTGTTTGTTTTTTTATTGGTGTTGCCATAATATAATATAATTTAATAATTTATTTTAAAAGGTAATAATTACCCCCGTCAGTTCAACGAGGGTAATATCACCATATTTTTACACTGATGCAGTAAACAATACAAAATTGTTAGCAGCTTGTGTAACTAAACATCTTTCAGACAAGAAGTGTACTTGCATTGCATCAAGATCAGAAGTGTAAGCACCTCCAACAGATCCAGTGATCCAGTTTTTCATTCTTCTATCGTCAGCTTGGTTAGCTCTATAACGAACGTGTAAGAAAGGTCTACGGATATTAGTACCTAATTGTTGATCGTATACAGTAGATGTTCCAGCAGGAATAAGGATACCATCAATAGATGTATTAGCCATACCACCACGAGTAGAAGCATCATTTAAGTATTTCCAGTCAGTTTTGTAGAAATCATAAGATCCACGACGGAAACCAGAGAAACCTAAGTTTAAAGCCATTTGCTCAGAGTTTTCAAATAAACCGTAAGCAACACCACCGGCAGCACCTGCTGATAAAGAAGCTAACATGTCGTCAAAGTCAAGAGAAGTAGCTCTATTTAAAAAGAACATGTTTTCTTCAATAGCTCCTTGAGTATCTAAGTTTTTCAAGATTGAATCAAAGTCAGATAAACCTGCAGCAGCAGTAAAGTTATTTACAACATTACCTCTTTCTTTTACAGCAGAGAAAAGACCTTGTGTTCCTTTGATATTGTTAACACTTCCTAATGTAGAACCACCAGAAACTAACTCACCTTCAATTACAGACATTTCTAAGTAATCTTCAAAACGTAATCTTGTTTCAGATTCAGCTTTTAAATACCATAAGTATCCACCAGTTCCATCTTCAGTTGCAACTTCAACCCAACCAATTTGAGCGGTATCAGAACCAGAGATTTGGTATCTTTCTTTAATGATAATAGGTGAATTACTATATTGCGTGAAAGAAGGAACTACAGAGTTTAATGTAGCATCAGTTGTTCCTTTTTTAAACTCAGAACCGTATACAAAGATTTTAAGATCTGTTGCTCCAGTAAAGTTAACAGTATTACCAGAACCTGTAGTTAAATCTAACTGAGTATAAGGTTTTACTGTAATAACCGCAGGGTTAGTAGCTCCACCAGCACTCGCGTTAGCAGGAGTAGCAGTTGAATCAGTAACGTAAACTTTAAGTTCTTTTCCTGTAGAAGGACTCATAACTACTAAAGTTTGTCCAATAGAAATAACGTTGTTTACAAAATTAGCACCAGTGTCACCAGTAACAAAAGTTAAAGTTGTTGCAGAAGCACATGATACACCTTTGTAAGCAATATGTAATCTATTTTGTTCAGACCAAACTACCTGGTCAGAAGACATAGGCATTTCAGCACCTACCATACGTAAGAAACCAGAAAGAGTTCTGTTTCCATAACGCTCTACTTCTGCCTCGTAGATTTCTGGTAAATATTGTTGCGCGAAATCATTACCACTTCCATTTGTAAAGTTTAAATAATTTGTTTCTAACGCTTGTTGTTTTTGAGACGGTTTAATTGAACCGAATTGTGGAGTCACATTTGACATAATTCTTTAATTTTAATTGTTAAATTTTTTTGTTTGTATTCTTAATTTAGAAGAATCAAAACCACTGATAGATTTAACTTTTAAACCATTAATAAAAACCTCTCCGCCTGTTTGACGAGGTTGGTTTTGACTAGGATTTCTAGAGTTATTAACTACTTCTTTAACTGCATCCGCTCTTCCTTGTTCATAGAAGTGTTGTGCAATCTTATCAGAATTCATAGCGGTATAAAGAGCTTTGTGATAATTTACAGAATCAGTAACGTTTCCATCTTTGTCAAGGAACTTCCCTACGAAATTGTTAATGTCTGATTGTTTTTCTGCAACTTGTTCGTTGTTTTGTACATTATATCTAAATCTTTTATCACCAACATTATATTCAAAACCTTTGAATTCGTTGTTAAATAAATTTTTAGTTTGTTGTTTAAACGTTTCATGTCGCGTTTTCTGCTCTTCTTCATTCTTCTTATATCTGTTGAAAAAGTCAAAAGCGTCTTGTTGTTCTTTAGATACGCCCGGTCTCAACTTGATCTCGTCGTAGTATTGATTTTTAATAGACTCTAATTCGTTTTTAGCTCTTACAACTTCTTCTTTAAAGGCAAGTTTCTTTTTTCTAATATCTCGCTCTTCATCTATATCCTCATCGTAAGCAAAATTATCTTCCATTAAAAATTGGATTTCTTCTGCGTCTAAATGAGGTTTAGTTCTTTTATAATATTCTTTTAATAATGTTTTTTCATCAACACTAGAATAGTCTGTATTTAATCTAACATAATCTTCTACTGTTCCACCTGTCTCTTCCATAAAACTAACTAGTTTTTCTATGTTTTCAGGTAATGGTTTTCCAGTATTAATTTGTTCTTGAACATGTTTTTCTACTTCTTGTTCAATTACATTAACTTCTTGTTTTATTTCTTCATTACTGATTTCTTCAATAACATTTTCAAAGGTCCCTTCGTTTCCTTGGACCATTCCTTGCAATTCCATTTTGGATTGTTCTGCGCGTAACACGCTTTCATTTGTGCTTTGTTCTTGAACGGCATCTTTTTCTGTATTTGGTATTACAATTTTTGTTATTTCTTGTTCTGTATTTGGTATAGATAAATCTACCTTTGTAACTTTATCCTCTTTAGATAAGTTTCTAGGTTTTTTTGCTTTTTGGATTTTAAATTCTCCTTCTTGTTTTACGATTTCTGACATAATATAATATAATTAAATAGTTATTTTTTTTACATACCTAAATCTTCTAAACCAGTAAACTGTGCTGATTCAAAACTTTGAGGTAATGCGTTTGTTTTTCTTTGTTGAACTAATTCAGATTGTTGTGTGGCTTGTATTCTTGTTCTCTCATCTTTTCTATCTTCTGCTAATTGTACATTTTGACTTTGAGTTTGAGATTTTAATTGTTCTAATTGCATATTGTATTGAAACTGTTGTTCTGCTAATTGTAGTTTTAATTGCATCTCAGTTTGTAATTTTTGCATTTCAAATTGAGATTTTGCTCTTTCTATATTTATAGTTTCTTGTGTTATTGCTTGTTGTTTTTGAACTTCAAATAATGCTGCTTTTTCTGCTGTCTGTTGATTTGCTTGAGCTTGCGCTTGAATATTTTGCATTTGAGCAGCTTGAGCGGCTTTTTGTTTTTTAGACTTTCTTAATTTAAGTAATTGATTAGCTAGTTTTAAATTCTTAACTTGTCTAATGTCTATAGCATCATCTAAATCTATAGTACCACTTTGTAATGATACTTGAATATTTTGTTCTAGCATTGCTTTTTCTTCTTCATCTGGTTCTAATTCTAAATATATACCAAAGTCGTAAAGATTTAAGTCTTTTATTTCTCTTAGAGTAGCAACATTATAAGTAGTAATACTTTGCTCTAATGATTTTGCTATTAGTGGATAATCTAAACAATCAGAGATTCTAAGAGCTATATTTTCACATACTCTAAGGGTCAAATAAAGACTAGCTTGTAATATATGTTTTGTAGCGGTATTTGACGCATTAGCAGCCATTTTTTGTAGACCAACTAAAGTATCTTTATCTACCATACTTCCGTCTCTCGCTTCATTTAACCCCGTTACGTCTCTTATCATTTGTAAATAATACTGATAAGTTTGTATTAATGAAGCAATTTTAGCTTGACCAGAAGATCCGTTTAATTCCTGTATTGGAATTTTACCCATATTTGGACTTCCGTCTTGTGTCAATGATCTACCAATAATACTACCAGTTTGAAAATACATGTTCAATGCCTCTGCTGGATTATAATTAGTGCCATTACCTAAATCAACCTCTGCTAAACCATCAACATCTACAAATACACCATCAGGCACCATTCTTGATAATACTTGTTGTAATTTCAAATGTGTTAACTGAATTATATCTGCAAATCCTGTGATTTTATTTACAGTAGAATCAATTCTACCTTTATAAATTCTAGGAGCGCATATAACATAGTTCATTTCAACTTTAGTAGTATCAGCGAAAGGTCTTGACATGTTTTCAGACAATTTCCATTCTAACATATTATTAGTACCAAGAATTTTAGCACCTGTGTATAATACTTCTATTGTTCTTGAAACTCTTTCAAAATTATCGTTTGGTGGAGGATTAAATTCGTCTGTTTTTTCAATAACTTTCTCAAGTCCATTCTCACCATACTTTATTTTAAATACCTGATTCATGTATGTTTTATATTCAAAATATAATACTTGAACTGTATTTTCATCATAATTACCCCAACCAGTAATATACTGTCTATTACCTGGCATTTGTTGTATCTTATATAATTCTTCTTCTGATAAATTAGGGAATTGCTTTTTTAATTCTGTAATAGTAACTGCTTTAACTTCTCCAACATAATATATATCTTCAAAATTTGGATCTTCTGTATACGAATAAACCAAGTAAGCAGGATCTACATATTCAGTTGTAATTCCTTCGCTAGTATTAAAATTTGTTTTAACGCAACCTATACCTAATACAGTTAAATCGTAGTTTATTCTTCTACGAATTAAATCCCATTTATTAGCGGCTAGTACGTTATTAATAGCTTCTTCTTCAGCAATCTCTATTGATTGTTTATAAGATAACTGCATGTGTAAGTCTAACTCTTCTTTAGTCTCAGGTAATTGGTCTTGAGGCAAAGGAGAAGCAGCAAAATCTTTTCCTATAATTTGACTAGCTTTATTAAGTAAGTCTTGAGAATACATGTCTCTAAGAATTGATTGAGCATAAGAAGTTCTTGCTTTTAAAGACTCAGGATCTTGAGCATAAGCTTTAATATCATAAGTCTTTTGTGACATACCATTAACAACTATATCTACAAATTTAGATATAATAGGTACAGGTTTCCAGTCTATATTAAGATAAGATAAATCACCATTAGTCGCTAATTCATCTTTGTATTTTTGTACTGATTGTTCTCCTCTGGCGTATAATCTTAATTGGTGAAAATTATTCCAATTAGTTAAGTATCTATTACCAGTAGTTCTGCCTTGATCAAACCACTCTTGTTCTATAGCGCGAGATACTTGCAATCCGTATTCTTCGGAAGCTTTTACCGCATCAGGTACTACCTGACTAGGAAACGCACTATTTGTATTTGTGTATATATTCATTTACTTATGTATTTTTGATAAAGAACCTGTATTATCGTATTTTTTAATTCCTAAATTATGAATCTGTCTAAAGACTGGAGCTGATGGAGTATACTTGTTTTTATTACATGCCATTATCGCTAAACCAGAACTAATAGAAGCATCGTATTTAGTTCTATCATTTATATTAAATCTTGCCCAATCATTTAGAGTTCTATTGAAGTACATGTCTCCATATCCTTCTTCTGTCATTCCAACATAATCTTCTATATAAGATTCTATTGCTGCGGCATGTGCTTGTTTTATATCTTCACTTGAGTTTGGTATTCCACCTATATCTCTTTCTGTTATAGATAATTTATTCCAAATTTTATCAGGTCTATTCATAGAGTAACCTCTATAACCTCTTCTTTTAAAATGAAATAATAATCTAGGTTTATTATTCTCAGCAAGTATAGGCATTCCATAGAATATACAAGCCATTAAAACTTCTTCAAAAAATATCTCAGCGGTTTGAGGTCTTGCGATGTACTCTAAAAAAAATTTATTTGCAGGAACTTCTTCCATAGAAAACTTAGTAAGTCCACTCAAAGCTCCATTAGATCCTTTGCCATCTACTGTTCCTGATATATCATAAGAGTCACATCCAAAAGCGCCACAGTGTTCGTTACCTGGATATTTAATCCCATTTTTAATTACAATGCGATTTTGTAAATGTAAGGGTGGAATCCACGAAACTAAAAATCTACCGTCTTTATTTGGATAGAATATAACTCTAGTATCCTGTACGCCGTTTTCCCATTGAAAACTTCCACGTGTTATTATACTTGTATTTCTTAAATCTTCATTATAATCTATCTGTTCGTATATTCTAGTTAGATTAAATAAAGATTGCTTTGTTTCATCTCTAAAAGCATGTTGTTCTGTTCTTGGAAACTGACGATAGTATTCATTTAAACCATCTTGGTCGGATTTTAAACCATCGACTTCGTTCTGCCAATGTTCTATAACTCCGTATTCAATCCAATTTCCATCTACACCTTTAATTGGTTTTTCTGGAGTATCGAATACAGGTAACCCATAAGTGTCAATGAATCCCTCGTAGGACCACTCCATAGGTATAAACAAACTATATAATCCTGAACTAGTTTGTCCATTACGGTTTCTTTTTGTGACATCAGAATTATGATAAAGAGTTTTAAAATTTTCTCCTCCTTTATCTAAAGCATTTGAAGTAGAACCCATCATACACTTACCGATAATTCTACTACCTAATCTAAGAGTTGTTTTTGTAACCCTCCAGTTATTTAATATATTATCAGGTCTTTCCCATTTACCACTTTCATCATGTACTAATAATTTTAGTTTTTCACCATCATAACTATTATCTCCAGTATTCTTCCAGTCAATAGTTGTATCAAGACCTTCCATGTCGATGGCAAAATCATTATTATCTAATTTTCTTCTTGTTAATTTAGAAGCAGGTATTCTATATGCTAATTCTGTTTTTGGTCTATCCATACCATCTTGGATAGGTTTAAAAAAGAAAGGATAATTAATTGATATTGGTACTACTTTATCTGTAAACATCTTTTTAGCATCTGCTCCAGATTTAGATAATATACCAAATCTTGAATCACTAGATATTGTTGCTAAATTAACTAATTCAGCAGACGACATAAATGAAAACCCAGAACGTCTATTTTTTAAATAACACATTCCGTAACACCTAGTATCTGCCTTACATGCTTCCCAAAAAATAAAGAATAATCTATTTGATTCTCTAAAATCAGGTGCTCCAATATCGATCTTACTCCATTGAAGATACATGTAATGTGTACCTGTTATATAAGTTGGTTTACCATTATTGTAAAAGAATAAACCCTCTTCTCTATATTTAAACTCATTATCTATGTAATCATACCAACGATCTTTAAAAATATCTGATTGTTTATTCCAATCAAATGTGCTTTTAATTTTACTTATTTCTTTTGGGAAATCCATTTGTTCCCAATATTGTTCTTCTTTTGTATTAGATCTTGAATAGGTATTTTCTTCTAGTGGTAATGCTATTTTTAAATTTTGGATTTCAAGTATTTCACCAATCTTTCCAGTCTTACTAATAACAACCACATCATGATCTTTATCATACCCATATTTCCATTTTTTAAGACGGTTGTTTTGTTTTATAATACTAGACTTTATATAATCTGGTACTATTTTGTATAGTGATTGCTCGTACATTACTTAGATCTCCCTTCTGCAAACCCTTTAAATACTTTTGTCTCTATCTCTTTATCACCTTCTTTTAGTAATTTTTCCTCTTCTTCTATTCTACTTAGAATTTCAAAAGCGTCAAATATGGCTAATTTTTTAGTTGCAGCAGCATTTTTAAGTCTATCCGCAGATATATCATCGCCACTGTCAACTATCTTTTCTTGAGCTACCTTGATTAATTCCTCAACTGCTTTTTGTCCAGCGTTTATGATATTTTTTTTAGTTTCCTTAATATCCATTCTATTTAATATAATATAATTTTTTTATAGTATTCTTATGTACTCCAAATGCTGCCGCTGCTTTTCTTAAAGAAGGATATTCAATATTATTAATTATTACTGGCATCCTATTTGCTTTACTTAAACAGTTTTTTATTTTTGATTCTTCTGACGCTTTTCTACCTGTTAAAGTTTCTTTTATTTTTGACCTTCTTAAAAATTCTAAACTTTCATTTAGCACGCCAGTTCCTTCTCCTCCACAGGTCATATTGCAAAGTGATCCATTTTTAAGGTCTATTCTACCGTATAATTTTATAAACTCTATTTCTTTTTTTATTGCTTGTTCTTTTTCCAAATTATCAAAAAGAATTTCTATGGCGTATTCTGTTTTATTAATTATATTTTTCCAAAAATTGGATCTATCTTTTTTATTGTATGGTCTATTAATGTCTTTGCCTATACCAATATAAAATGGTATATTTTTATCTAACCTAATATGTCTATAAACAATCCAATTATTTTGCCCATGTTGGGTCATGTTCTGTTTCGTCTCCTTTATATTCATATTTAATTACAATATCATTAGATTTCATACAATAAAGTCTTTGACCTTCTACTATAAAGTCAAATTCCCCAAATGGGGTATATCCAACAAGGTCTCCCTCGTTTATTTTAAGCGCTTCTAATGAACTATTTCCATATTTTAATATACCAATAAGACTTTGTTCTTTATCGAGCTTTAGATGATCAATATTTTTAAGTGGTTTTATAAAGCATCTGTCACCAAATGACTTCCACCTATCACTGTCATTGTTTTTATATAAATAAATTTGATCTATGTCACAGAAATAAAGATTATCCATAAAGAATGCTCTACTATTTTTCTGCTTACCTCTTATATCATAAAATCTTCTAAAAACATTATGATGTATAATTACTAAATCTCCAACTTTAATATCAGTAGAATAAGCTAATGGAATTGAAACAACCTCAGCTAAATTATTTACAGATTTAAAACTTTCTATTTTAGTATTTATTATAAGATCTTTACCGTCTATTTTTATTTTGTTATTGTATCTTTCACCTATTGGTTTTACAATAAAACTAAGTACACTTTTCATTAGTATTCTAGATCATATTCTATAGAAATTGCCATATTGGAATTAAAAGTTTTCCAAGGCATTATTTCATCTCCTTTTTTTATGTATATACTATATGAAGAATTTTCATCTAACTTAATATAAGTTATCTCATGACCTCCATATACTTGTTGTCCAATAGAATAATGCATTGCCTCATTCTTATAATCAGACCCTATACTTATCTTTCTAATTACTGAGTCCATTATTCTGTTTTTTTAATCTCTTCTTCAATCTCAGTATAAGAACCATCTTCTAAATTAATATTAATTGGTCCATATTCTTCTTGTAGTTTTGTTTTATAATCTTCAATTGCTTTATTAACTTCTACTATTTGATGCAAGAAACCATGTTTCTGAGATTCTAATAATCCGATGTTAGTTAATAATGCTTGAAGATCTTTTTGTTGGCTTACAACTGTTTCTAATTGTTCTTGTGTAATTTGTTTTACTACTTTCATTTGATTTGATTTAATTATTAATTATGATAATGTTAAAAGATATTTTAATTTTGCTGTTTCACCAGACAATGCTTGTGCTAGATTTGATATATCACCAAACTTTGCAGTGTCTCCATAGTTTTCTAAATCTTTAGAGAATTTCATAACCTCATCTGCTATTTTCATTGAGTCTGCTTTTGGATCAATAGCATCGATTTTTAATGACTGAATTCTTTTTCCAGTATAACCCATTAATTTTTCAACTACTTCATCTTTAAAATCTTGTAGATAATCATAAAAATTTCCTAATGCTGTATGTTCTGCAAAACTTCTAGTTTGCCAATGTATCAAATGTGTCTGTTCATGAAAGAAAGCTAATTTGCCTGCAATTTCTTCTGTTGTCATATTTCTTTATTTTCTAAAGGTACTTCTTTTGGTTTTTGTTCTTCAGATAATTTATTAAAAAACTGAATTAATTGCACACCATATTTAGTAGGAATTTCTTGTATAAATAAATTTAATTCTTTTAAATTTTCTTCGCTTAATGTTATCATTATTTTATATTTAATTGTTTTTCAGATTTAATTGATTCTTCAATTTTAATATTTTTTAAAGTATTTTCAAATTTCACATCTGGATTTAATTCTTGTAATTTAGCAATATACATATCTGTTAATTCAATTAAGATATTTCCAGTAAAATCAGTATCTTCTTGTAAATCATTCATTATAGAATTCATAGTATCATTATAAACAAATGACTGAATGTAACCTTGTGGTACACTTATTTCATCTACAGTTTTAGTTCCTAAATAAGCATTGTAATTTACAGTTAATAATTCTACTTTAGAACTTGTTTGTGTTTCATCACTTGTCGCGATAAAAGATGGTTTGTTTAATTTTATCATTTTTATTTTTATTTAATTATATACTTGTTATTGTTTCCCAAGTAGTTGTATACAAACACAATTTATTTAATGTTGTGTCGTAAACTACTAGTCCACCCGCGGGACTTGATATTGCATTCTTTTGCGTAGTTGTCATTCTTGGCGGTAAAAAGCCTTTTGTTGTGCTTTCAATACTTACTAATGCTGATGCATTTATAGTTGAATTTGAACCAACAGTTAAACCTTGACTAAAAGTTGTTCCTCTCAAATATGCAGTCCCGTTAATATCTAAAATACCATTTGAAGAAATTACTCCGTTTCCAGCAGTTGTAGCACTACCACCTCCTACAATTAAACATCGCATATATGTATCACAATATCCACTATCATCAGCTAATCTAAAATCAATAGCTGCTCCGTTACGTTTAATTGCTGGAAATGAAGATGTTGTGCCGCCAATTTTTATTGTAGTTATACTACCCAAATCTAAAGAAGCTTGTCTAAGCGTAGCATAAGAAATAGAACCATCATTTGCTAAAAATTCAAAAAACGCACCTGCACCACCGCCACCTTGAAAAGTCATATTATGGTTACCACTTGAAAATATCTTCATACGATAACCACTATTTATAATTAAAGCAGAATTTAAAGCTAAAGTAGTATTACCTAATCTATCAATACTAAACTTACTCAAACTACCAATTTGCAAATCCATTAAATTATGGGTAATTCCATTTAACGCTGTTTCAGTTGCATTTAAGAATATACCAGTTAATGTTCCAGTTTGAGCACCACTATTATTTATGGTATAAACCTCGTTAAATAAACGTGGGTTTGTTGCTCCTGCTGAAAGTGCAACTGTTCTAATTAACCCTACTTGGTCAGTACTTAACTGTAAAGGACTTACGTTACCCATACCGTCTGTAACACTTCTTAACGTAGCATCAAGTGGAGTGTTAATTGTGGAATCTAAATTTAAAAATCCTTTGTAATTTGCGCCTATATTTGCACCTAATAAATTTGCCATATTCTATATTTTTATCCCCAATTTTGCGTAGTTGATTCCCCCCAATTCTTTATTGTAGCCGTACCCCAAATAAAACTGCCTCCTACAATACGCAGTTTGCGCACAGCCCAATCAATTCCTAATCCTATACCTATCATATTAATATACTAATAAGATACTTCCTACTGGTATATTTACCGCAGAAGTGATACCGCTTACAATTACAGGTAAAAAACTACCACTTGAAAGTCCAGAAAAAGTTACATCAGTTGAATTACCAACTGGTCTTACAGTAATACTGGTTGCTGCTCCTTCAGTAGTAACTGCTCCAATATATATAGCCGCTGAATTAATATTACCCAAAGGTAAAGAAGCAACTGTATTTACTTTAGTCGCAAAATCTGGTTGATTACCGTATTGTCCCATAATTATTTTTTAAATATTTTATTATATATCTTATTTTTATTTTTTGTTCCAAGTTTAAATTCTAAAACAGTATGTCCTGGAAAAGAATAATCTTTATCTGGTTCCATCATTTTAGAATTGCCTTCATTATCAATACCCAAAACGGGGAAATCTACATTTTTCATTGTGATATCCCCGCTAGGTATTATATTATAAGGTCTATCTTTATCAGGACTATTCTTTTTATAACCTGTTGTTGATAGATTTTTCATTTAACATTTTTTCATTTTAGCCGGAGTCTTCGCCTTAGTTTTCATTTTAGACTTTAATTGTTTTGCTGGAGACTTTTTTAATTCAGTTTTTGGATTTTCTTTTGTACCTATTTTAGGAATACCAAAGTTTTCTCCGCCTAAAAATCGTTCTCCACTTGATTTTAAACCTATAGTCATTAATTTATCAAAAATCTGCTTTTTAACATCTTGAGAACCTGAACCTTTTCCTACAGATCCTATAGCATTAACACCTTGGTATTCTCCTTCAGCTTGTTTATTTAAACGTTTTTTAACTTCTGGATTATTAGACGAATAATTTCTATTAAAATCATTACCTAAATTTAATTTTTCTTTATTGTTTTTTCCTCCAGAGATATAATCTAAACTATCTTTTGCAATTTGAATTTGCTCTACCGCGTTTTTAGAATCAATATTTTTTAAATTTTTACCTTGTGGATAATTATTTAAAATATTTTCAGCAGCAGTAGTTACACCGTAAGAATTATGTTTACCATTATAACTATTAGATTTGCGTCCTTTTTCGTATTTATCTGCAACGGAGTAATTAGGTTTAACCTGCGTAAATGGAGTAGGTATTCCATTTCCTGTTTTAGGGTTATTTCCTCTGCCTGGGTTTTGCGTGTATGCCATTTTGTTTTTTAATTATTGATTATTTAATCCTTGTATAATATATTGTTATATTAGTATCTCCACTAATTCTGCATAGTAAAGTATTTGGTTCTGTAAGAAAATACTCAGATTCTATAACCCAATTAGTAGGTTTAAATATGGTATTAATTACAACACTATATTCATTAATTTTTAATCTGATTAAATCAATTGGTTTTCCTGATGATCCGCATATCTCTTGCACTTGCAATTTACCTTCTCTATCTTTCCAAAAGAATAATTGAGAGGATTCTTCACTAGGTTCCCAATATCCAACTAAATCATCTATATTAATTTTCTCTTGAGAAAAAATGTTTAGACTAAATAATGTAATTGCAATAATTAAAAATACTTTTTTCATAATTAAATAATATTAGATTTATATAGTTATAATATTACATGTATTATATTATATTTAATATTTTGGTCTTGGATTTAATTTTTCAAACCTATATATTCCCTGATAGGCTTTATCTAATTGCTTATCGGTTATTTTAGGATTTATTTTTTTTATAGTCTTATAGTTTTCTAATCTAGCTTTACGTTTTTCAGGAGTAGGATCTACAACTTGCTTTAATGGAGGTTTTTTATCTTGTTTTGAATACGCTTCTTTTTCCCAAGGTAAATTTTT
>Ga0209829_10000865_pt1 | contig 26075 bp, 19 predicted proteins | sample C_140205_EF_Meta_FD_187311 | JGI IMG/M metagenome (GOLD analysis project Ga0209829, IMG submission 187311) | Freshwater microbial communities from Lake Croche, Canada to study carbon cycling - C_140205_EF_MetaG (SPAdes) (version 2) | ecosystem: Environmental > Aquatic > Freshwater > Lake... | reverse complement strand
ACCGACAAGGTGCCGTAAGCACCGCACACCAGCTTGGGCAAATCGAAGCCGGTGACGTTCTTCACCACCTTGGCGCCGCCCCGGTATGTTTCGCCCAGGCCATTGATGGCGCGGAAGGCCAGCAGGGAATCGCGCGCCCCGCCATGCCGCAAACGGCCCGAGCCGCTGGCATCGGCCGAGGCTGTACCGCCCAGGGTGGCAACGCCGTTGGAACCCAAGAGCCGCGACCAGTCGGCGGGATCAAACCCCAGGCGCTGGTTTTTCTCGCCCAGCACGGCAGCGATTTCCGCCAGCGGCGTCGCCGGAGCGGCCGTGATGATCAGTTCCGCCGGCTCATATTTGATGACGCCCGAAAGGCCGGAAACATCCAGCACAGGCAAATTGGTCATCGGCTTGCCCACCTCGCGGCGGGTGCCGCCGGCCACGATCTCGAACGGCGATCTGGCTTCGCGCGCCGTGCGCACGAAGTCCGCAACCTGGGATTCGTTGAGCGCCTTTTCCATCAGTAGCGCGGCAGATGGGGATGCGGCAGCTGGGCGCCGTGGACATGGATGTGCCCCTGCTCCACGCAGGCCGAAAGCATGGGAAACACCTTGCCCGGGTTGAACAACCCGCCGACATCGAAGGCGCATTTCACCCGGCCCTGCAGCGCCAGCTCTTCCGGCGTGAACATGTCGGGCATCAGGTCACGCTTTTCAATGCCCACGCCATGTTCGCCCGACAGCACGCCGCCAACCTTGACGCACAAGCGCAGGATATCGGCGCCGAATTCCTCGGCCCGCTCGAACTCGCCCGGCTTCATGATGTCGAAAATGATCAGGGGGTGCAGGTTGCCGTCGCCGGCATGAAACACATTGCAGAAACCCAGGCCGTAATACTCGGACAGCTTGGCCATCTCGTCCAGCACATAGGGCAGCGCATGGCGCGGAATGGTGCCGTCCATGCAGATCATGTCCGGCGCCAGCTTGCCCATGGCGGCAAAGGCGGCCTTGCGCCCCGACCAGATGCGGACGCGCTGCTTTTCATCGGTGGCTTCCACCGTCTTGCCGCCGCATTCGGCGGCGATGGCGGTGACGCGCGAAATGGCGTGGGAGACGTCAGCCTCCACGCCATCGGCATCAATGATCAGGATGGCCTCGGCGCCCTTGGGATAGCCGGGCTGGTTGTAGCTTTCGATGGCTTCGGCGGCGCGGCCGTCCATGAACTCCATCGCGGCCGGCACCACGCCGTCGGCGATTACGGCGGCGACGCAGGCCCCTGCCGCGCTGACCGTATCGAAACTGGCCATCAGGGTGCGGGTCACCGGCGGCTTGCGCAGGATCTTCACCACCACTTCCACAACCACACCCAGCAAACCTTCGGAGCCGGTGACCAGGCCCATGATGTCGAGCCCGCCCTGGGCGCCGGACTTGCCGCCAAGCGTCACAATCTCGCCGCCCGGCAGGACCATGGTGACACCCAGCAGGTTGTTGGTGGTCAAGCCGTATTTCAGGCAATGCAGCCCGCCGGAATTTTCCGCCACATTGCCGCCGATGCTGCAGGCGACCTGGCTGGAAGGATCGGGCGCGTAATAGAAGCCATTGGCTTCCACCGCCTTGGTGATGTTGAGGTTGGTGACGCCGGGCTCGACCGTGACGCAGCCATTCTCGTAATCGATATCCAGGATGCGCTTCATGCGCCCCATGCCGATCAGAATGCCATCTTCGCGCGGCAGCGCACCGCCCGACAGCGAGGTGCCCGAACCGCGCGGCACAATGGGCACGCCTTCGGCCTGGGAAAATTTCAGGATCTCGCTGACCTGTTCGCGGGTTGACGGCAGCACGCAGACCAAAGGCGTCTGATGGTAGGCGCTGAGGGCATCGGAATCGAAGGTGGCCAGGCCGGATTTATCGGCCACCACGCCATCGGGCACGATGGCGCGCAGCGCCGCGACGATCTCGGCGCGGCGGGCGACTATCTTGGAATCGGTCGGAGGAAGAAGCATGCGCCTGTCTTTCGGGGGCGCAGTATCGCTTAACCCTGGCGGGCTTTGAACCGCGGATTCTTCTTGTTGATCACGTAGACGCGACCCTTGCGGCGGATGACGCGGCAGTCCTTGTCACGCTTCTTGAGCGACCGGAGGGAGTTGCGAACCTTCATGACACTGCCTTTTTTGAAGCCAATTCGGCCCAAAAGGCCGTCTTCCGCGAGAGGCGCGGAAACTATGCAAGGCCCCCACCCCTGTCAACCCGGCAAATAGGGGCAAAAAAGGCGGTTTTCCGCCAAAAATTGCCGCAAAACCGTGTAGGCTGTGAGTATGACGCGCCGATGCCGCCCCTTCTCCGGCCTGCAGCGGCTGGCCGCCCTGTGCGGCACCCTGGTGGCGGTGGCCTGCGCCACCACCGCGCCCAAGCCTACCCCACCGGCCCCGCCCGCGGTTTCCATCCCCATCACCCCGCTCCCCGCCAAGCCCACCTCGGGGGACCCCAAGTTCGACGCCTTCCTGGGACAGGCACGCATCACCGCCCTGGGCCAGGGGATTACGGCAGCGACGTTCGACAGCGCCACGGCGGGCCTGCGGCCCATTGCCAGCATCGCCGCCATGAACGCCAACCAGCCGGAATTTTCCAAGCCGGTCTGGGCGTATCTGGATTCGGCAGTGTCGGCGCGGCGCGTGAAGGACGCGCAGCTGATGCTGGCGCGCTATGGCGATGTGCTGGCGCGCATCGAAGCCAGCAGCGGCGTGCCCAAGGAGATCCTGGTTGCGGTCTGGGGCATGGAGACCGACTACGGCGCCGACAATGGCAGCATGAACATCTTCGCGGCGCTGGCGACATTGGCCTATGACGGGCAGCGCACCGATTATGCCAGGCCGGAATTCTTCGCGGCGCTTAAGATTTACCAGGATCAGCATTATGCGTTGAGCCAGATGACGGCGAGCTGGGCCGGCGCGTTCGGTCAGACACAGTTCACCCCCACCACCTTCCTGAAATATGCCGCCGATGGCGATGGCGACGGGCAGATCGACCTATGGCGCTCGGCGCCCGATGCGCTGGCGTCCGCGGCGCGGCTGCTGGCCGATCAGGGGTGGCAGAAGGATCAGCCCTGGGGCTTTGAAGTGAAGCTGCCCGCGAACTTTGCTTACGAAGATGCCGACACCGACACCCGGAAGTCGCTGGGCGAATGGCGCGCGCGCGGCGTGAAGACGGTGAGTGGCGCAGCGCTGCCGAGCGGCAGCGACAGTGCGGCGATCTATCTGCCTGCGGGGGCGCATGGTCCCGCCTTCATGCTGTTTCCCAATTTCAACGTGATCCTGAAATACAACAATGCTGCCAGTTATGCCCTGGCCGTGGCGCTGCTGGCCGACAGCATGGCCGGCGGTGATGGGGTGAAGCATCCGTGGCCGCGCGGCGAGCGCGCTCTGTCGCGTAATGAACGCATCAGTTTCCAGGCGGATCTCAACAAGGCTGGCTTTGACTGCGGCACACCCGATGGCGTCCTGGGCCGCAAGACCCGCAGCGCCCTGCGCCAGTACCAGAAAGCACATGGCCTTGCCGCCGACGGCTTTCCCACCGCGGCGCTGCTGGACGGACTGGAAAAACAATAAATCGCTAGCGGATTTTCTTGAACCGGATTTGGCTGGTGTCGCTGCGTCCATCGGCATCCACCACCGTCACCCGCGCCAATCCTTCGCCCTGGGGCGTGTACAGCGCCGGCGCGAACCGGTCGAAGCTGCCCAGCGGTGCGCCGTTCACCAGCCAGGTCAGGGGCGCGCGGCCCCCATCAGCTTTCAATTGCAGCGCTGTATCTTTCGATTTCGAGTCGGGCAAAGGCACCACTGCGCCGTTGGGCGGAAACGCGATGGCCGGCGGCGGCAGTTCGGCCACCTGCGCTTGCGGCGCTGGCACGGCTTCCCGGGTGAAGTGGCGCAGGTTGGGCGGTAGTTCATCGGTGCCGCGCACGATCAACGCACCCGCAGGAACCGGCGGTGCGGGACGGTGATCGGGCGGCACCAGACCGAACATCTTGAGCAGCACCGGCGCACCGGCTTCGCGCCCGACATGGCCGGGACGCGGCGTGCCGTCGGCGCGGCCGACCCACACCGCCACGGTGTAGTCATTGGAAAAGCCCACTGCCCAGGCATCGCGGAAGCCGTAAGAGGTGCCGGTCTTGAAGCCAATGGTGCGCTTCTTCAAAAGCCCCTGCCCCATGGCCCAGCCATCGGGCAACGCGACGCCATCCAGCACCTCGCGCAGGTACCAGGCCGCCATCGGGCCAAACAGACGATGGGTTGGCGCGTCCGGCGTGTCCGCAATGACGCGCAGGCCCTGCGCGGTGCCACCTTCGGCGATGCCGGCATAGAGCATCGCGATGTCGGACAGCGAGATGCCCAGCCCGCCCAGCGCCACCGGCAAGCTGGGTGCATCGCGGGTGGGAAAAGCCAGATGCGCGCCGGCATTCTGAAGGCTGAGCGTGAAAGCCAGCGGCCCGACGCGGTCCAGCACCATCACGGCCGGAATGTTCAACGACATCTGCAGCGCATCGCGCGCGGTCACCGCACCCTGGAACTGGCCGTCGAAATCCTTGGGCGCGTAATCGCCAAATGTAGTGGGCGCGTCCTCCATGCGGCTGGCGGGATGCAGGATCAGCGCGTCGAATGCCAGGCCGTAGATGAAAGGCTTGAGCGCCGAACCCGGCGAGCGTGCCCGCGCCGCCAGATCCACCTGCCCCGATTTGCCCCAGTAATCGGTGCCGCCGACATAGGCGACGATGTCGCGACTCTTGTTCTCGACCACCACCAGCGAAATGTCGGCGCCGTCGTCGTAATAGGCGCGCTCCTGTTTCGCCAACCGCTCGGCGGCGCCCTGGATGTTCGCATTCAGGGTCGTGACGATGCGCGGCGCCTTGTGTTTCAGCACTAACCGCTGCGCCAGATGCGGCGCACCCATCGGCATGGGCTGGCGGGCGAAAGGCACGCCTTCCTTAATGGCGGTGGCGGCGTCGCCCTGGCTCACCACCCCTTCCTCCACCATGCGGCGCAGGACCTTGTCGCGGCCCGCCAGGGCACGCCTGGCATGGCGGTCGGGCCGTTGCTTCACCGGCGATTGGGGCAGCGCCACCAGCAGCGCACTTTCCGCCAGATCAAGGCTCGCGGGTTCCTTGCCGAAATAGGACAGCGAAGCGGCGCGCACCCCTTCCAGATTGCCGCCCATCGGCGCCAGGGTCAGGTACAGCGACAGGATCTCGTCCTTGGAATAGCGCTCTTCCAGCTGCGCGGCGCGCACCATCTGGATCAGTTTGCCGCCGACACCGTGGCCGTGCGGCTCCAGAAGGCGCGCAACCTGCATGGTCAGGGTCGAGCCGCCCGATACGATGTGCCCGGCATGGGCGAACTGGAACGCGGCACGCAGCATGGCCGGCGGGTCCACGCCCCAGTGGCGTTCAAAGCGCTTGTCTTCGTAAGCCTTGAGCATGGCGAGATAGCGGGGGCCCACCTGGTCCGGCTTCGTCTTGATGCGCCAGGCACCGTCCGCACTGAGGAATGCGCGCAGCAAGTTGCCGTCCCTGGCCGTCACTTCCGGCGACAGGGTATTGGCGCGGGTCATGTCCGGCGGAAAGACCAGATCCGCCAGGGTCACAAGGCCGACCAGGCCCGCCGCGACGCGGATGCAGATCAACCAGCGCGGCTGCTTATCGCTCATTGCCCGATATTCAACTCGCCCATCGCGGTGCGCGCCCGGATCGCGGGGGCATACATGTCCTCGGCCCAGGCGGCGGGCAGCGCAAAATGGCCCACCGACACGGCACGCGCGATATAGGCGACATGGAAGGCCGGTGTCGGCTCCGACCCCTTGCGATTGACGGGGCGGTAGCGCTCGCCGATGTCGAAGGCGGCGACAAAGCGGTCGTCGCGCGCATCCTGCATGTTGGCTTCGGTGAGCGCCCCGACAAAGGGATAGGCCTTGGCGTCGTCGCCTTTCAGCGGCTGCTCGATCTCCAGTCCGGCGGGCAACAGGTCGATCAAGCCCATCTGGTGATACAGATTGTTGGGCATCTGGCCGCTCAGCACCACGATCACCCGGTCATTCTGGTGCAGCGAACCCACGTCTGCGGGCGCGCCGGACATGGTCCAGATGCTTTTGCTCAGGGTGAAGCCATTGGCGGTGGCCGGCAGCGCCGCATTGGGTGTGCCGCTGGCAGCGGTGGAACGCCACACACCGGCATCACCCCTGTTGGCCAGGGTCACGCCGGCATCCAGTTGCGTCAGGGTCGGGGTCAGCCGCACCGCGCCGTCACGCGGCGCCGCCGGCGCGCCATTGACGGTGATGTTGAGCGGCAATTTCTGGCGCGTCAGCGCATAGGCGGCCCGCAGCATCCAGCCTTTTTCCTGGGTCGTCGTGTCTTCAACCTTGGTGTTCAGCGATTTCACCTTGTCGAGCAGCTGCGGCACCAGATCGGCCTTGCCGTTCTCGGCCGCCAGCGCCAGCGTGCCCGACAGGTCGCGCAGCAGCGAGCCATAGACATCATGCGGATAGGTGGCAGGATCGGCAGCCATGATGATGTCGCGTGCGCGGCGGAAGCCATATTCGGCGCGCGCCCGGTCGCCGGTCATGGATGCCGCCGCACCGGTCAGCGCCGCCGCCAGGCCCGCCTTCATCGCGCCCACCTTGGTATCGCTGAAGTAGCGCAGGTCCGAGACATTGGCCTGGCCGTTGGCCGCCAGCACGTAGAAAGCATAGGCGCGGGCGATGTCGTCACTGCCGTCCGCCGCACCGCTGGTCTTCAGCCAGTTGGTGCCGCGCTTCATCGCGTCATTGGGCACGACAAAGCCCTTGGCCTTGGCCTGGAACAGGAAGTCCATGGCATAGACGCTGAGGAAGCTGTCGGCATCGCTGCCCGGCCCCCACATGCCGAAATTGCCGGCATAGTTCTGCATGTCCAGCACCTGGTCCACCGCCGTCTGGATGCGCGGACGCAGCGCGGCGTCCCTGGGCAGGCCCGCCAGGTCGGCGACATCGTTGAACAGCAGCAAGGGCTGGGCGCGGCTGGTTGTCTGCTCGATGCAGCCATAGGGATACTTGTCCAGCCACTTCAGCAGGCCCGCGACATTGTTATAGCCGTGCGCCGCCGACACGCTGATGGTGACGCTGGCGGTCGAACCGACCAGGTCCGAGATCAGGGCCCGGTTGGCGACATAAGTCGCGCCCGCCAGCATCGGCAGTTCCTCTTCCCGCGCCACGTCCAGCTGTGCCGCTCGTACCTGGATCGGCCAGCCGTGCGAGACATGGAAACCATTGGGGCCTTTCACGTCGAGGGAGATGCCCGCGATGCCCAGCCCTGCGCCGCGCAACTGCACCGGCACCAGCGCGCGTTGGCCGCGCTTCAATGTCTGGTTCACCACCGTCTGTGCCCCGCTGGCCAGAGATACCGGTCCACGGGTCTGGATAGTGGCGACATAGGCGCCGGGTCCGCCCTCGACATTGTCCAGGTTCAGCGCCGCCCCGATGGAATCGCCTGGCGACAGGAAGCGCGGCAGGACGAGATCGGCTACGACCGGATCGCGCACGATCAGCATGCGGTCGGCATGGCCCAGCTTGTTCGCACTCCAGGCCACCGCCATCAGCCGTAGCGAACCATTAAAGTCCGGCACGTCGAGCGTGATGTTGGCGACACCGCCCGCACCCAGCTTCACCAGCCCGCTGAACAGCGCCACGGTCTTTTGTGGCACCACCGCCAGGCCGCGCCCACCAAAGCCGTCGCCGCCCTGCTCCATCGCGCCGACGGCGCCCTTCTCCACCCGGATCAGGCGGCCGTAATCGTCGCGCATCAGCACGCCCAGCCGCCGCTTGCCGAAATAATAATCGACCGGATCGGGTGACTTGAAATCGGTGAGCTGCAGGATGCCTTCATCGACCGCCGCCAGCGTCACATAAGCTTCGTCACCGCCCGCGCCCTGTACGGTGACGGGGATGGTCACCTTCTGGCGCGGCAGGATTTTGGCTGCGCCGCCAACCGCCACGTTCAAGGTGCGCGGACCATTGTCGACGCCCAGCCAGGCCACGCCGATGCTGCGCACCGGCTCGCGGCCCTTCACATCCGCCAGCGGGCGGTAATCGGTCACCAGCACATAGGCGCCGGCGCCCCATTCGGCGGAAACCGGAATGTCGACACTGGTGCCGCTGGCCGGTGCGTCGATCAGCCTGGACGAAAAGACCCGGTCGCCCGCCACCACCACCAGCGCCTTGCCGTTGCCGTCGGGCTTGATGCGCACATGCGCCACCGCGCCGGGTGCATAAGCGGGCTTGTCGGCGGCGACCGGAATGCGGTCGGGCCGGTCGCCGGCGCTGGAGGCCGACCAGCCCGAATAGAAGCGATAGGACGACGCCGCGCCGGTTTTCGGATCGCTGATCGTCAGGCGATAGGTGCCAAATGGCATGGCCTGTTCCAGCCGTGCGCTGCTTGCTGCGCCGATGCTCACGCCGCCGCTGGAGACCAGCCGGTCGCGGGTTGTGGGCTGGTATTTCCATTCACCATTGGTCTGGAACCACTGATAAGTGGTGTTTTCCCGCACCCAGCTGAAGTTCAGACCGTTCAGGGCGATACGCTTGCCCTCGCCGTCCACGGCGATGACTTCAATCCCGGCGCGGGCATTTTCCGCCACCTGGCCACCGTCGAATAACGGGCGGATGCCGATCGCAGCGTCATGGGTGCGGATCGGAATGACGACCGACTTGTCGGTGGTGCGCCCGCCCGGCTCATGGATGGAGATGCGCACCGTCGCTTTCAGCGGCAGGGTAGTATCGGCCAGCGCCCCGGTATTGCCGGTGACATTGGTGATGCCGGCCGCATCGGTGGCGGGCACGGTGAGATCGACCTTGGTTTCCGAGAAACTGTCATCCACCCGGCCGAACTGGAAGCCGTGATATTGCGGATAGGGATTGTTGTCGGGGGCGATGGCCGCCTCGCCGTCGCCCGACAATTGGCCGGCCGGCGCGCCATACAGGAAGCGCGCATCGACCCGAACATGGAAATCCCCGCCCGGCTTGATGCTCTTGTCTAGCGCCGTCACGTTCACCTTCAGGCGCTGGGGCACGAAATCGGCGACATCGAACTGCACCCGGCCAACAGCCGGCGCCTTGGGATCAATGAAAGCGGCAATCTGCCAGCGGCCATGCGGCGCGCTTTGCGACAGCTTCAAGGTCCAGGCGGCGCTGCCGGCCGCCAACTTGTCGCCCGCCACGGTGATGCGGCCCACTTCCAGCCCGTCGGGGCGCTGCGCCACCAGGGTGAGCGGCGCGGTGATGGCCGCGCCGATGCGGTCGCGCAGCATGGCCACGGCCTGAACCGTCTCACCGGGGCGATAGATGCCGCGCTCAGTATACAACCAGGCATCCACCGGCCCAGGCGAGGAACGACCGCCCACGCCGCGATCGGTGAGATCAAAGGCCGAGCGCCGCAGGTCCAGAAAGGCGAAATCGCCGCTGGGACCGTACGCCATCACCATCACCGGCTCGTCGCCGCCGGTGGCCTTGAACAGGCCGGCATCGAAATCGGCGCGGCCGCTGCTGTCGGTGGTGACCATGGCCAGCTCGTTATTGTTGTGCGCAATGAGAGTCAGCTTGACGGCGGCCAGCGGCGTGGCGCGGTTGTAGGAGCGCGCGAAAACGCTCAAGCCGGAGCCGGTGGCGGCATTGGCGCTGGTGAAGCTGGTCAGCGCCATGTCGCTGTCCACCACCCATTGCATGGCCAGCTCACCCGAATTGTCCTCGTCGTTTGCGGGCTTCCTGGCGGCATCCTGCGCCACGATCACATAGGCGCCCGGCTTCTGGCCCTTGATCAGGTCGTGGATGGGGATCAGCGTGACGACGCTGTCATTCTTGACGTTGTCGACCGCCATGGTGCCCTGCCAGATCAGCTTGCCCTGGTTGTCCTGAAGCTGCTTGGCGTCCCAGCCGTACAGCGTGGTATTGTCCACCGTGCCGGTCTCGATCTGGGAAAGCAGGCGGTCGCCCACCCGGATCACCTTCAAAGCCAGCTTTTCGATATTCACGGTGGTGACCGGCACCCCCGCCGCATTGTCGCGCGGCAGGATGATGCCGCCGTTGAACCGCACCAGCGCCGGCTTGTCGCGCAGCTCGACCGGCACGGTTTCCTCTTCGGTCAGCTTGTCGCCGTCGGCGGAGGGAAAGCCGGTCTTCAGGGTGACATTATAGGTCTTGTCGAACGCCATGCCCGCCAGGCACAGCTGCGTGTCCACCACCCGCACCGCCACCTTCAGCGCCGGGTCGATGGAGATATAGTCCTCGTAATGGGTGCGGCCGCTGGCGTCCAAAGCGCGGGTGAAGACCAGGCAGGCTTCGGCCTGTGCCTTGGAGACATCCACGTCCAGGCGGCGGAAGGAAAAATCCCTGGCTTCTTCCACCGGGGCGCTGCCGGTGACGGCGGCAAGGCCGTTCTGCAGGCGGGCCAGCACACCCGCATTCTGCCCACCGCGCCCGCCCAGGAGATAAGCGGTCACCAGAAGCACCGCCAGGACCGCGGCGACACCGCCCCCGATGATGAGCAAGAGCCGCTGATTTTTATTCATGTCTGCCCCGGATTCTAGCGCGAGAAGCCTAGTGCAAGCAGGCGCGCGAATCGCGGCGGGACCATGACAAAGCGGTGAGTAGAATCACGCTTGTGAAAATAATTTACGCCGGGCAGTCGAGACGGCGGCTGGCGAAGCGGCAGGTGCGGGTTTTGCTTCCTGCCGAATCATACAGGTCGATGGTCCAGCCATCGCCGCCGCGGGTCATCAGCAGGAAGCCGAAGCCGCCAACGGACAGACCGTCCAGCACCTTGACGCCGGTATGGCCCAGGAACTGGGTGCCGCGCAGGTTCGTCGGGGTCACGTCCAGCTTGTCGCCGCCATTGCCGGCCACGATCTGGGGCGGCACGCTTTTGTTGTAGTTGATGCTCTCGAAGGTATGGATATGGCCGGACAGCATCAGCTCGACCGGGCGGGGGATCAGGCCTGCGCCCCTGATGGCATTGAGGCTTGAGCCTTCCATCAAGGTAAGGTTGCCGCCGATGGGAATACCGAGCGGCCCGGTGATCGCCGCCCAGGTCGGCCGGTGATGGATCAGCCAGATCGGCGCCTTTGCCTTGGCCAACCCCGCCAATTCATTGGCATAGGTGCGGGCAACGGTGCGGTCCAAATCGGTTTCGCCCGACACCGCATCGTCCAGCACCGCCAGGGTCAGCGCGCCGGCAGACACTGTGTAAAGCGGGTCATGCATCGTGCAGGGTTCGGCGACGCCAGGCCCTTGCAGCCGTTCCCACCCTGCGCCGGCGCGGCTGCAGTCTTCATGATTGCCGCGCACCAGGACGATGGGCGCCGCTGCCAGCAGTGGCACGGCAGGTGTGTAGAAGTCCGCAGCCCAGGTGATCCAGTTGTCGCCCCAGGGCGAGCCGGCGCAGCCGGCATTGCCGGCCGGACAGGCGCTTTCACGGTAGAGATAATCGCCGACATGGATGATCAGGTCGGGTTTCAGCCCGGCCGCGGCCGCGGCCAGTTGCGGGAAAGGCCACTGCGCAGGATCGTTGCAGGCCTGCAGCGCCGGACCCTTGATGCGGCAACCGGTATCGCCCAGCACCAGGATGCGCTGGGGGTCGGCCACCGGCACCGGCAAGGTGATGCCCGCCACAGTGGCGCCGGCCGTACCGGCAGGGATCGGCGCGGCGCAGACCAGCGGGAAATTTGCATTGGCAGGCGCGCGCACCGTCATCGGCGCATCGCCTTTGGGCGTGTGCAGGGCGGGGCAAGCGGCTTCATCAGTGACCAGCCGCGCCTCATAGCCGGTGGCGGTAGCCTGGACCCATGCACTGTCGGCGGCATGGGCCGAAACGGGCAGCAGAAACAGAAGAGCCAGAAGCGCGTGCTTTTTCATGGCGGGGAGCCTACCCGGCGGCCAAGCGCTAGAACAACCGCTTGAAGGTGACTTTCCAGAAACGCCCGATGCCCGGAAGGGCGCTGAGATTGGCGTAGATATCGGCGCCGGGGGTGAAATAGCGCTCGTCGCCCAGGTTGTTCACGTTCACATCGGTTTCCCACACATCCCATCGGGCAAAACTGCTGGCATTGAGGGTGACATAGGAGGGATAGACGATGGGACCCGGCACGGTTTGCTGGGTGTGACCGACATAGGTGCCCCCGAAGGTTGCGCCCCATACGCCCCAGGACTGCGGATCGCTGGTCCAGGTGAGATAGGGGCTGATCACCGCATGCGGCACCAGCGTGTCTTCATAATCGCCGCCGCGTCCCGGCAGGCTCGAAAAGTCGAACACGACATAGCTGCCGCCAACGCCATTCTGTGGGGTGACGCCATAGGTGCGCGCCGGCACATAGGAGAAGCTGCGGTCCGGGCCCTTGATGGTGGTGTGCTGCAGCGACGCCGCCAGGGTCATGCTGAGATTGGGGGTGGCGACATAGCGCAATTCCAGCTCGGCGCCCTTGGCGCGGGTGCCGCGCACACTGGTGACGCCACCGCCTTGCACCAGCTGGGTGCGGTTCTGGACGTACCAGTCGAGGCTGCCCTGCAGGTGGTCGTCCAGGGCGGTGAACTTCACACCGGCCTCGTTCAGGAAACTGTTGGACAGCCAGGCATTGCCGGCCAGCAGGCTGGTGGACACCTGACTGGCCTGGCCGATCTCCAGCGCCGAAGACTTGGCGCTGGTGACATAGGGCACCAGGCCCCATGGCGTTTTGTAGGACAGCGACACCGAATAGGTGAAACGCCCGTCATGGCCACGGCCCGATCCGGGCTCATAGGCCAGCACCCCGGCATCCACCGAGCGCACGGTGTAATCGTCGTAGCGGCCGCCCACCGTCAGATCGAGGCTGTCATCCCAGACAAGATCGCTGGTGACGAACACACCGGCATCGGAACTATTGGTGCGGACGTCATTTTCCCAACCCAGCCCCACCACACCGGCCGGATCCACATTGAAGGGCGAGTCGATGATGTCGTTGGCGGCCGGCCCCTGTGAGATATCGCGCCGGTCCAGGGCGATGGCGCCGCTGTTGAAGCTTTCTTTGCCGATGGCATGGACGTACCGATACGAGCCGCCCGCGACTGTCTGGGTTTTCAGCAGGCCGAAGTCGCGCTTCAGGTCATAGCGCAGCCGCGCCTCGCCGATCTGGGTGCGGTAGGAGCCGGGAAAGCCGTAAGAAACAAACCTGTCATTCTCCAGCGTGTCACCGAACAGCTGCAGGCGCAGGCTTTGGCCGTCGTCCAGGACCTTGGCCGCTTCCAGGACAGCGGTGTGGGTGGCGGTGTCCGAAAAATCCACACCCCTGGCGATATAGACGGTGCGCGGATCGATGGTGGTGGTCCCCACGCCGGTGTCCAACCTGTGCGCGGCGTCGTTGCAGCCGGCGCAGGCCAGCGCCGCGAATTTGGGATCGAAGAAATAAGGATTGCCGCCCAGCTCGTTCAGGGTCAGCCGGCCATTGCCGTCGGCATCCTTCAGCGACGTGTTGCGGCCGGTGATGTAGGTGCCGTTGTCGATCAGCGCCTGGGTCAGCCGGTTCCAGCCCGGCGTCTGCACGTCCCCGTTCGAGTGGTAATACATGTAATCGGCGGCAAAGGACCAATCCCCGTCCGCCAGGTTGCCGGACAATTCCACCAGCTGGTGGCTCGGATGGATGCCGCGATAGAAGCTGAAACTGTCATCCACCTCGCCATAGGCGTGGATGCCGCCGCCCGCCCCACCGATATCGACCGGCGCGCTGATCTGGGCCGTGGCATTGCGCTTGGAATAGCTGCCATACGTGACGGTGACTTCGCCGCCCGGCGCGTCACTGGCGGCGGTGGATTTGGGAATGAAGTTGACCAGCCCGCCGACTTTGCCCGCGCCATAGATGGGCGATGGCGGCCCGCGCAGGATCTCGATCCCGGCTGCATCGCTGAGCGGCGTGGAATAAGTGCCGCGGTTCTCCGCCCGCTTGAAGCCGCGGAAATAATTCTCCGCCAGGGTACCGCGCAGCGATACCGCCCCTTCGACGCCGTAATAGCTGGCCGTGTAGGCCGATGGCGTGATGGCGGTCAGGTCGTTGACGCCGGTAATGCCATAGCGCGCCACGGTGGTGTCGCTGACCAAGGTGAGACTGCGCGGGGTTTCGATCAGCGGCTTGTCCAGCCCGAAGGCCGCAGCGTTGCCGCCGGCCTGCAGCAGGTGCACCGGATCGCCGGTCACCGTGACCGATTCCACATCCTGCGCTCGCGCCGGTCCGGCAGCCGCCAATGCGGAGAGCCCCGCCCAAACAATCAGTCTCATTCTCATGGCGCGTACATAGTGGTTCCCAGCCGAAATGCCATGTAACATTTTACGTCACTTGTCCAACAAGTGATACTTTTGGGCTTTTGTCTTTGTTAGTGAATTGTTTCTAAAGGGATTTTTTCCAACTAGCCTTGACTGCCGCACTGGGGACAATCATGGCGCCGCTCATTTCCAGCGCCTGGAGGGCATGGCGGTGCAGGTCCGGCTCGTAGGCGGCGCAGGCATCGGACGCGATGACGATATGGAAATCCCGCTCGAACCCGTCCCAGGCCGAGGACGCCACGCAGCATTCCGTGGTCAGGCCGGCCAGCACCAGCGTGTCGACGCCGGCGGCATGCAGCTGATCGGCCAGCCCGGTGCGGGCAAAGGCGCTGAAATGGGTCTTGGACACAATGGGCTCGCCGTCCTGCGGCTGGGGTCCGATAAAGTCCGCCCCGCGCGTGCCTTCCACGCACAGGTCCGGCGCGTCATCGCCGCTGCGCTGCTTGGCCTCGCGGACGATGCGGTTTTCACCGCCCGGATGGGTGAGAAGGCGCACGAAAACGATCTTCACGCCACCGGCGCGCGCCGCTTCGGCCAGGCTTTCGGCTTGCGCAACGGCAGCCTGCGGCGCCGTCATTTCCATGCCCCGGCGCGCCATCTCGCCGTCCGGACTTCCGAAATCTACCTGGCAGTCGATGATGACCAACGCGGTGCGGTTGGGTGCGATCCAATCCGGCTTCATGCGAAGGCCTTGCGCAGGACAGGCAAGATCTCGCGGCCGGTGACGCGCAGGCCATCGGCATAGTCGTCGAAGATGAACATCAGGCCATCGATCTCGCAGTCGCGCAAAAAGGCTTCGATCTTGGCGGCGCAGGTGGCGGGTGCGCCGACCGCCGTCTGAGTCATGAAGGCGCCCTGCGCCCGCGCGGTCATGGCGTTTCCCTGAACGCCATAGCTTTGCAGCATGCCCAGCACGGCGCCTTCGTCCAGTCCGTCGCGATATTTTTGCGCCCGCGCTTCGGCTTCGGCATCGGTCGGTGCGGTGATCACGGTCATCATGCAATAAGTGCGGATGGGCTTTCCAAGTTCCGCCGCCAGGGCCTTGGCCCGGCGGGAGGCGTCCCGGATCTCGGCTTCGTCACGGCCGCCGATGAAACAGCCATCAGCCTGGCGCACCGAGAATTCAAAGCCGCGCTGGGACTGGCCGGCGCAGATCAGGAACGGCGGTTTCAACGGCTTGGGCTCGCTGACGCAATCGCGGAAATCGAAATACTTGCCCTTGAAGGTCACGCTGGGCTCGGTCCAGAGCTGCTTGACGATCCTGGTCCATTCCTCGGTCAGGTCGTAGCGCGCGTCATGATCCAGTGAGGCATCCCAGGCATCCATCTGCTCGAACTCGCCGCGGTAGGCACCGGCCACGATGTTGAGCCCGGCACGGCCGCCGGAGATGTGATCCAGGGTGGCGATCATCTTCGCGGCCACCGCCGGATTGTGCAGGATCGTGTGCAGGGTGGCCCAGACTTTCACCCGGCTGGTGATCGCGGCGATGCCCGCCAGCATGGTAACGGCTTCCAGGCTATGGCCCCAATGGCCGGTGTCGCCGCCAAAGCCGCCACTTGCCCATCGCCATGACAAAATCCAGGCCTTCGGCCTCGGCCAGCAGCGCCGCTTCGCGGTTCTGCTCCCAGCCGCCATCCAGTGCCGGGGTGTTGCGGCTGACGATCCAGCCGCCGTTGGCGATTGGTAAAAACACGCCAAATTCTTTTGTCAGCCTCATGTCGCCAACGTTATTTTTTGGCGAACGCGCTCTCGCGCGCTTCGCGTGGCGATGGGCAGGAAGACGCCGAACTCCTTCATGCCCCGCTCCGGTGCGGCGGGCGCATGAAAGCCACCGCCAGCATGACAATAGCGACGGCGATCGACAGCGCGATGAAGAAGGGCAGGAAGCTGCCGGTGTGGTCGCGCGTCAGGCCCGCCAGGGTGGGCGCCACCGCGCCGGTGGTGGCGATCAGGTTGACGGTGGAGAACAGCTCGAGATACGGGCCGCGCCCAAAGTAATCCAGCAGCAGAATGGTGGCGGCAAAGAAGGTCAGCCCGTAACCGATGCCAATCCCCGCGGCATAGACCAGCATCATGGGCACGTCGCGCGCCGTGCCCAAGGCCAGCAGGCCGACGATCAAAAAGCCCAGCGACGTCGCCAGCAAGATCCTGGCATTGATGAAGCGGGTGAGGATGCCGCCGGCCAGCCGCGCCGCCGAATTCAGGAGACCTTCCACGCTGAGCATGGAGATGGCGATGGCCGCCGCCACGCCATTCTGGGTCAGGTGCGCTACCGACACGGTGTTGGCGGTGATGCCGCAGAACAGGAAGGCGGCATAGGCCGCCGCGATGATCCAGAACTGGCGGGTTTGCAGCGCATCGGGCAGGGTCCAGCTTTCGGTGGAGATGTCGGGATCGGCTTCCGCCTCCGCCCCGATATTGGTCCTGGCGTCCACCAGCAATGCCGCCGCGATGCCGGTCGCCACCACCAGCCCCCCCGCAACCATCCAATAGTCGCGCCAGCCCAGGTCGTGGCCCGTCACAAGCAGGTAGAGCAACGGGCCCGCCACGCCGCCCAGTCCGCCGATGGTAAAGAACAGGCCGATGGAAAAGGACGGCCGCGCAAAAAGCCGCGACAACAGGTAGGTACCGGGCACCGAATCCAGCAGGGTGAAGCCCAATCCCGCCAGCGAGGCGCCGGCGAAATACATGATCAATCCGTCGGTGCGGGCCAGGCACAGAAAGGCCAGCCCCATCACCAACGATCCGGTCAGCAGGCAGGCGCGCACGCCGAAGCGGCGGATCAATGTGGCGGGTACGGCGCTGGTGATGCCGTTGAACAGGCCGAGCAGGCCAAAGCCGGTGCCGGCCTCGGTCCAGCTCCAATGCAGCTCGGCGACCATCGCCGGCAAGGCCAGGCCCAGTGAGGCATAGGTCGTGGCGGTGATGATGAAGAACAGGGCGCTCATCAGGCCCAGCGTCAGCCAGGCGCGCCCGCCGGTACCGGTCATCGCTTTTTTAACGACCTTCCAAGGTGCGTTTCATTTCGGCGGGAAAGTCACCCAGTACCTTCAGCATTTCGGCGCGGGCGCGTTCCACGTCGCGGCTGGCGATGGCGTCGGCCAGGCCGCGATGCTCATTCAGGGCGGCGATGCCGTCATCGGATGACGGCCCGCGCATGGCATAGAGCCAATAGCGCGCGGTCTGGTGATGCAGGGTCACCACCATCTTGGCCAAAGCGCGGTTGTGGCTGGCGGTGGCGACGGCGACATGGAACGCCTCGTCCATGGCGGCCAGCGCGGCCTGGTCATTGTCATGAACGGCGGCTTCGCCGTCATCAAGGGTGGCGCGGATGGCGTCGATCTCCGCATCGCTGGCATGCTGAGCGGCCAGCCCGGCGCAATGGACTTCGACCAGGCAGCGCGCCTCGAAAGCTTCGCGCGCACCCATCAGGTCCAGCGGCGCCACCGAGGTGCCGACCCGGGCGCGGCGCACCACCAGGCCTTCCAGCGCCAGGCGCGCCAGGGCTTCGCGGATGCCGGCGAGGCCGCCGCCATAGCGGCGCGCCAACAGATTCTCATCCAGCTGCTCGCTGGGGGCCAGGGCGCCGATGATGATGTCCACCAGGATGCGCTGGTACAGGCGCGACTTCAAAAGCCGCGGCGACCATTCGTCCAGCCGTTTGCCGGCATCCTGTTCGCGGGGATTCGCCATGTCCTACCCTCCGGGTGGGACAATGGGGATGCCCCCCCGGAATGGCAAGGGCGGCCGGAGCCGCTAGACGAAGTTGATCTCAAAAACATAACCGGCACTGGGACTTCCGGTGCCCTCGAAGCCGGGCGGGCCAACCCCCGCATCACAGGAGATCAGCTTGCCATTGTGCATGGCCAGACCATGGGCGTCGGCAGTGCCGTCCTCGAACTCCGCGGTTTCCAGCAGCTGTCCGGTGGTGGCCGAATACTTCATCAGGCCGCAGGTGGTGGTGTGGTGCAGCTTGCCGTTCTGCATGACATAGCGGTTGATGTCCGACGAGCCGGTCACCATCCAGATCGCGCCGCCCGGATGGCTGTCATCCCAGGCGATGCCGTGCCAGCGCGCGGTGGTGATGGGAATCATGAATTCCGGCGCGAAGGTCCTGGGGTCCACCCGCAGGATGCCCTTGATGCGGTTGGCCACGATCCACAGCTTGCCGTCATGAAACATCAACCCGTGGCAGCCGCCGCCATTGTCGGCCGGGCCCAGCGGGATCTGGCGATGGCTGACGGTGCGCCCGTTCATGTCCACCTCGTACACGCCTTCGGGTCCGCCATTGGCGCCCATCCAGACATGGCCATTGCCGAAGGCAAGACCCGAGGTGTTGTAGGAATCGGTCATCACCGTCTTGAGCTTCTTGCCGTTCCAATCGAACAGCCAGGCCGCTTCCTTTTCATGCTTGCCGCTTTGGCCATAGCCGGCCGCCTTCTGCTCGGCGACCCAAACGCCTTCGGGCACCACCGCCACGCCGTTGGGATAGCCGTCCGGCACCTTGAACAAGTTTTTGGTGGTGACCTTGCGGTGGGGAATGTCCTTCCTGGGCGCGGGCGCCACGGCGCCCAGGTCCTTGCCCTTGGGATAGGATTGCGCCAGCGCGCCGGTGATACCGGCCGCGGTCAGTCCGAGGCCAGTCAGAAATTCGCGTTTGCGGATGGTCATTTCATTCTCCCAAAGGAAAAAACAAAGGGCGCCCACCGGTGGTGAGCGCCCTTCTTGATTGTCGCCTAGCCGTACATCAGTTGGGCAGCGCGAAGGCCACCAGCTGGTCGGACAGGCGCGGCGTCAGGATGCCGTTGCCGCCGGCGGCGAACGCCACATACTGCTTGCCCTTGTAGGTATAGACCGCAGGCTGCGCCACGGCCGGCGCATCCACGATGTGCTTCCACAGGACGTTGCCGGTCTTGACGTCGATGGCGCGCACGCGGGAGTCCATCGAGGCGCCGATGAAGACCAGGCCACTCTTGGTGATGGCCGGCGCACCGATGGTGATCGAACCCCAGCTTTCGGGCATGTAGAAGCCCCACTTCTGGACCTGGCCGACGGGCTTGCGCCACAGCAGCTTGCCGCTGTTCATGTCATAGCTGGACATGATGCCGTAAGGCGGCGCCCAGCAGGGCATGCCCCACATGTTGAGGAAGTTCTCCAGCTTGAAGCCATAGGCCGAGCCCTGCTGCGCGGCATAGCCATCCCTGGCCCGAAGCGCGTTGCCATACTTCTTGTCGGCATCGGCACGCGGCACCAGGGTGTAGATCTGCGGCACCAGATTGGAGTTCACCACATAGGTATTTGTGGTGGGATCCAGCGCGCCGCCGCCCCATTCCACGCCGCCCAGGGTCGCGGGCCACGAGATCGAGCCGCGCACGGACGGGGGCGTATAACGGCCCTCGTCCCGGATGCGGGCCTTCCAGCGGCTGCATTCCCCGAAGCTGAGAATGTCGGCCAGCTTGGAAACCGGGGGCATGTGCTCGGCCACCAGGGGTTCGGGATAGGGCACGAAGGGCTGGGTCTTGGATGCAACCTCGCCCGCAATGTCGGAGGCCGGATAGGCCCTCTCCACGATGGGCCAGACCGGCTCGCCGGTGTTGCGGTTCAGAACCACCATCAGGCCCATCTTGTTGGCCTGGATCAGCGCCGGAATGACCTGGCCGTCCTTCTTGATGTCGACCAAGGTCGGTGCGGAGTTGATGTCCACGTCCCAGATGTCGTGATGCACCAGCTGGCGTGCCCATTTCACTTCGCCCGTCTCGGCATTCACCGCGACGGTCGCCGTGGCATAGGGCATCTCCTTCAGCCGGTCGCCGCCATAATAGTTCGGACTGGGCGAAGAGGTCGGCAGGAAGGCCAGGCCCGTTTCCGGGTCCACCGAAATGCCTGCCCAGACATTGGCGGTGCCGGTCTGGTTCATCATGTCGTCGGGAATGATGTTGAAGGTCCATTTCAGCGCGCCGGTGCGCGCGTCGATGCCATAGACGGTGCCGGGATTCTCGGTCTTGTAGACCCAGTCATTGCCGGCCCAGCCCAGGATCAGCGTGTCCTTGTAGACAGCCGGCGGCTGGATCAGACCAATCTTCCACTTGCTGTTCTTGGTGGCCCAGGCGTTGACGTCGACCACGCCATTCTTGCCGAAGCCGGCGCAAGGCTTGCCGCTGTCGGCGTCCACGCCATGCAGTTCGCCGGTCATGGTGCCGATATAGACCATCTTCTGGCAGGCGCCGGCGGTCGGGTTGGCGGCAGCCCAATACGCAACGCCGCGATTCTTCAGGCCCTGATTCTCGTCGCCATTGTTGCCATTGGCGGAATACTTCCACTTCATCTTGCCGGTATCGGGCTCGACCGCAAAAATATTGTACTTGGGCGTACCGGTATAGACGGTGTTGTTGGCGAACAACGGCGTGGCGCCCCAGGTGGTGGAATGTGCACCGCTGGACACGTCGCCGGTGTGGAACTCCCACGCCATCTTCAAGCCCTTCACATTGTCGGGCGTAATCTGGGTGGCAGTGGAATATTTCTGCGCCTGCTGATTGCCGCCGAACGCGTCCCATGTCTGTGCGGGATCGCTATTGCCGCCTTGCGCGGTGGCGTGCTGCATCGGAACCAGGGTGACGGCGGCAGCCGCGGCCGCGAGGCCAAGGGCGCCAAGGACGAAATTTCTAATCTTCATCTTCGACCTCATCGATCTCAACGCTGCGCTCGGCGGCGTCGCCAATCACGTTTATCAGCCAGCCGATCAGTGCCAGCGCTTGTGCTGCCATGATGACGGGGCTTTCCAGGAAATAGCCGGCGACTGACGAACCGATGATGTCCAGCAGGATGGAGACCACCAGGAAGCCCTGCAGGAAACAGCCGCGGTTGGCGACCAGGCCCATCGTCAGCGAGGCCATCAGCATAAGCGCGCCGGCGACCGCGACGGTGATGACACCGCCGGTACCGATCAGGCCGGTTTCGGGCGTGTAATAGTCATAGACGCATATGGCGATGGTGATCAGCGATGCCAGCATGATCAGCCACGCGCCGCGCGTGGAATGTCTTTGAGTCAACGGCCCCTCCCCAATGAACGGAACTTGTTTTGCCTGATCCTAGCGGTCTTTGCATCCCAAACAAAAGGGGGCGCAAAACCGGCGCCCTTCGCACTAGCAGCATTTCAGGGTTGCGCGGGTGCGCGTTTCTTCCATTTGTAGATGCGCTGGCTGTTGCGCCAGAAATATTTCTCGGCCTGCTGACGCGGGCGGCCGGCGAAATAATCCCGCATCAAGATTAGGGCTTCTGGAATTGTGGCGGTGCCCACGCTGTTGGGCCAGTCGCCGCCGAACATCACCCGGTCTTCGCCGAATGCAGCCATCAACTGGTCGAGCCGCGCCTGCGGCGCGGTCACCGTGACATTGTTTTCATCCTTGTGCCGGACCTGGGAGAGCTTGATGGCGAAGTTGGGCCGCTGCGCCAGCTCGCGGATCATGGAATCATAAAGCGCCTTTTGTTCGGGCCTGGGGTCCAGCGACGGCATGTGATCCATCACCACATGCAGATCGGGCGCCGCATCCATCGCCAGCAGCGCGCCGCGCAAGAGATCGAACGACGGATTGGCCATGTCCAGGGTCTGGCCTGCCTGGGCCAGCAGCTTCAATCCATCGGCCATGCCGGGCTTGAGCACCTGCTTGCCGTTTTCCATCTGCCACACGCGCGCATAGCGGATGCCGCGCCACAGCGGGTCCTTGGAAAACCGGTTCAGATATTCGCCGAATTCGAGCTTGGACGGATCCAGACTTCCCACAACCCCAACAAAAATCGGATCAGAGGCGGCGCGCTCCAGGATCCACAGATTGTCCTCGATCCAGGGACTGGCCTCGACAATCACGGCGCCAACGATGCCGGTGCCCGGTATCTGCCGGCGATAATTCTCCGGCAATGCCATCTGCGGCGGCTGCCCCCTGGGGCCCGCATAGGGCACGCCCTGGGGGCGGCTGGGGTCGAACAGATGCACATGGGTGTCGATGACGGGGATCGCGTCATCCGCAAAAACGGGCGCGGAGACAAAAGCCCCCACGCCCGCCAGTAATGCCCTGCGATGCATCAGTGCAGGTCAACTTTCGTGACACGCCAGTTGCCGATTTCCGCGACATAAAGCGAATTGGGATTGCGGCAGTCTATCCCGGTGACAGTGCCGAAATCACGCGGGCTCTTGCCGGCCTGGCCGAACTTGCCCACCACCGTGCCGTTCAGCTCCAGTTTGGCAATTTCGCCGCCATGATCCAGATCGTTGACGGGATTGGAGTTGGAACTGAAAAGATACTGATGCGCGCCCGGGCTGATGCAGATGGCCACGGGATCGCCCCCGGTGGTGATGCTGCTTTTGAAGGTGCCGTTATTGTCGAACACCTGGATGCGGTTGTTGCCGCGGTCCGCGACATAGACGTTTCCGTTCGCGTCCACGGCAATGCCGTGGACGATCTTGAACTGGTTGTCGCCGCTGCCGCGCGAGCCCCAGCTTTTCACGAACACGCCATCGCGGGTGAACTTGGCGACGCGGGCATTGGCGAGGCCATCGGCCACGAAGATGTTGCCGTCGCCGTCCCACGCAACGTCACTGGGTGAACGGAACAGGTCGCTCTGTGCCCCTGAACCTGGCGGTGTGCCCTGGCCCATGTCGGGCGAAGACGGCACGTCCACCGATTCCGGCTTGCGTCCCAGCAACATGATCTGGCGCCCATCGGGCGCGAACTTGATCACCATGGAGCTGTAGCGGTCCACCACCCAGATATTGTCTTGTTTGTCCACGCGCACCTGCTGGGCCGCGAGGAAGCCATAGACCTGCTTGCCGATCTGGCGGATGAATTTCCCGTCAGGGGCGAACTCATACAGGCTGGAACCGCCATGGGCGAAGGCACGGCTGCCGCCCAGGGTAATGGTGGGTTCGCCGTTGCGGGTATAAACGAAAACATTGCCCTTGGAATTGGTGGCGACCCCCGCGGCCGCGCCGAAGAAAGTATCGTGCGGCAGCACCAAGGGCTGGGACGTCGTGTAGCTGATGGTCTGCGCCAAAGCGGGGACGGAGATCAGGCCGGCGGCGAGCAGGCAGGTTGTGAGACGTTTCATCCTACTTGCTTCCCTTCAACACAAACTTCTGCATGCGCCAGGATTCGATTTCACCGACGACGATCTGGTTGGGATTACGGCAATCCATCATGTGAACCACCTGCCAGCCCGGCGCGATCTTGCCAGCATGGCCGAACTTGCCGACCGGCGTGCCGTCCAGCTCGGCCTTGTAGATCTGGCCCGTCCGCGCCCAGCTGCCGGGCGCGTTGCCGTTGGGGTTGGAGTTGGACATGAAAAGATACTGGTGCGGGCCTTCGGAGATGCAGTCCGACCAGGCGGTGCCATACTGGGTGTAGGCGGTCTTCCATTTCAGGTTGTTGTCCAGCACCACGTAACGATTGTTGCCGCGGTCCGCGACATAGACATTGCCCTGGTGGTCGACCTGCAGCCCGTGCGGCAGGTTGTATTCATTTTCGCCCTTGCCGACCGCCGAGCCGCCATTCTGGGCCAGGAATTTTCCTTCCGGCGAATACTTCACCACGCGGTTGTTGCAGTAGCCGTCGCTGATGAAGATGTTGTCGTTCTGGTCCCAGGCGACATCGGTGGGACGGCACAGCGTGTATTTCTCGTCCGGCGGATTGGGGCCCTTGGGCGTGGCATAGGGGCCATCGGCCTGGCTGGGGCGATGGCCGATCACCATCAGCACCTTGGCTCCGGTAGGATTGAACTTGGTGACGACATTGGTGCCTTCATCCACGGTCCAGATATTGTCATGGCGGTCCACCCGCACCGAATGGGCGAACTGGAAGCCGTAAAATCCCTTGCCGATTTCTTTCTGGAATTTGCCGTCCGGCCCGAACTGCCAGAGCCTTGTCTGCGGCCCCCGGAAGAAGGCGAAGGTGTTGCCCTTGGAATTGGTGGCCACGCCCTGAAGCTCGCCCATGTAATCTCCGGCCGGGGCCTGGAAGAAATTGGGCACCGCCTCATAAGCCAGGTCGGGCGCATTGTCCGCTGAGGCCTTGGCCTGCGGAAACGCAGATACGGTGCTGAGCAGCAAGGAAACAGCAGCCGTCGCCGCCAGATATGTCTTCACGAGAGACCCTCCCCATCAACCCGCGCCTTTTGGCGCTGAGTTCCGCGGGGAGTGTATACGCCGGACCGGCTAGGGCAAGACACCCACACTGACCCAAAGGTCTGCGCTGCGTTGCAGTATCTGAGATCTGGACTGGACTGGACTGACGGCCTGTCGCCTGTCGGTTTCCGCTATTTCTTCAGCATGGGCTTGCCTTCATGCGCGACCAGCAGGTCATGCATGTCGTCGGCATGCTCTTCTTCCACCACCAGAATGCCCTCGATCATGGTGCGGGTGCCCGGATCGTCATTGCCGAAATAGCGGATCAGTTCGCGGTAATGGTCCACCGCGATGCGCTCGGCGATGAGATTTTCCTTGATCAGCTCTACCAGGTTTCCGCCCTGCGAATATTGCGAGGCCGAGCGGGTCAAAAGGCCTTCGGGATTGAAGTTGGGCTCGCCGCCCAATTGATTGATCCGTTCGGCGACCTGCTGCACATGTTCCCACTCTTCCTTGGCGTGTTCGGCGAATTCCGCCTTGACGCCTTCGCTGGAAATGCCGTGGGCGGCGATTGCATGCTGGGTGTAGCGCAGCGAGCAGACGATCTCGGTGGCCAGCACCGACTGCAAAATCTCGATGGTCTTCTTCACATCGCCGACATAGTTGCTGCCGATGGCGCCATCACCGAGATTCTGGTGCGCACGCTCGCGCAGGGTCTTCACGTCACTGAGAAAAGCCTGTTCCGTACTCATCAAATTTTCCTTTCGAAATAAGTTTCAACAACGGCGCTTCATGCTGAAGCCGATCTTGTCGTCTTCCCACCGCGCCGAGATCGCGGCAGCCACGGCCACGACAGCGCCGAACAAAAGCGCAAAGGCGGTCCACAGGGCGGCGAAACCGGCGGCCTTGCGCGCCATGTCCAGTTCCCGGCGCATTTCGCCCAGGACATACGCCACGCGGCTTTCGGCCTGGGCATAGGAACCGCCAGCATCCTTCATGGTCAGCCGGATCAGGTCGTCACTGTTGTAGCTGTGCGCGCCATTGCCGGGGTGCAGATCGGCGGCCAGAACACGGGCCGCCTCCAGTTTGTCCTGCGCCAAGTCTTCACCGCGCATCGATTGATGCGGGCCCATGGGATGCAGCAGAATGTCCGCCCAATAGGCCGAAATGCTGCTTTCGCTGCGCGGGGCATCGCCATGCAGGCGCATGCCGCCGCCCGCCGCCACAACGGCCAGCAGCGCCAGACTGCCGGCAACCGTCACCGCCCACACCACTAGACCGTGCGCACCGGCGCGAATTTCTTCTTCTTTCTTGGTTTCCACCGCTTGGCCGATCAGCCGGCCGGTGACGTGGCCGCCAGCGGCGAAGCCGAAGGCCTGCGATGCCAGCACCCAGATCGCGCCCAGAGTGAGAAAGGTTGCGCTGCCGCCGCGCGGCATCAGGGTCAGGCCGAAACCCGCACCCAGAATGGTGAGAAAGAACGCGGTGGCGATGGAAACCGCCGCACCGGCAAACACCGCGCCCCAGTTGAAACGGTTCGCGGTCTCGTCGCTGACGATGGTGGCGGTGTCATCTGAAAGAACGGTGGTGGTCATGCGCGCATGCCCCTTCTCTTCTT
>Ga0209829_10000863_pt1 | contig 26099 bp, 29 predicted proteins | sample C_140205_EF_Meta_FD_187311 | JGI IMG/M metagenome (GOLD analysis project Ga0209829, IMG submission 187311) | Freshwater microbial communities from Lake Croche, Canada to study carbon cycling - C_140205_EF_MetaG (SPAdes) (version 2) | ecosystem: Environmental > Aquatic > Freshwater > Lake... | reverse complement strand
AGAAGATATTTTAAAAAAATATATATGTAAAACACCATTTGTTTATTTGGAAGCACATAAAAATGGAGTATATAGTTGTTGTCCTTCTTGGTTACCAAACAAAATAAGTACATTAGAAAATATTAAAGAAGCTTGGGATAGTACAGAGTTAAAAGAAGTACAAGATTCTATAATAGACGGTTCTTATAAATATTGTTCAAAAACAGAATGTCCATATTTATCTCAATTATTAATTGATGAAACAATACCAAGTAGGTTTATAGAAAAAAAACATTTTAAAATAGAAAAATATAAAGATGGTCCAATAAATATAAATTTTGCATTTGATAGAAGTTGCAATCTATCATGTCCAAGTTGTAGAAATGTTGCTATAATGGCAGATGGAACTGAATTGGATTTCATTGATAATACAATAAATAATATTATTGAAACCTATGGAAAAAATATAAACATGTTATATTTGTCTGGTGCGGCTGACCCGTTTGCGTCTAAATCAATTAGAAAATTATTATTAAACTTTAATAGAGAAAAATTCCCAAACGTCACGCACATACATTTACACACAAATGGTCTTTTATTAAATGAAAAAATGTGGAATAGTCTATCACATATACATGATTTAATACAAACAATAGAAATAAGTGTTGATGCTTCTAAAGAAGAAACATATAATATAGTAAGAAGGGGTGGTAATTGGGAAACAATTAATGAAAATTTAAAATTTATTTCTAAAATAAATTTGATAAATAAAAGAGTTTCATTTGTTGTTCAAGATACAAATTATACGGAAATGGAAGATTTTTATAAATTAATGATGAACATCTTTAATAATAATATAAATGTATATTTTAATAAAATAACAAATTGGGGTACATATAGTAATAGTGAATTTGCTATTAAACAAATATGGAATGAATCACATCCAGAGTTTAAAATATTTTTAGAGCAATTAAATAAAATAAATAAAAAATATAAATGTATTCATAATATGCATGATATAATAAATAAACATTTACCTAAAAAAAGAAATGGTTTAATATGATAACACCAAAATTTTAGATGGTGAACGTTATTCATTATTTTGGTTTTTACAAAATGAACATATAAAAATACAAACAAAATAAATTAATTTAAATACTATGGAATTTTATCGATTTGGCCCATTATTGGGAAAAACTATTATAAACGAAGAACTACGTTTGGAATTGTTAGAAACAGGAATAATTCAAATAATAAATGCGAGAAATAATCTTGCTGGACATATTGAAAATGAAAAAGATTATTCAATTGAACTAAGAAAAAAATTTGAACCAAAAATTATGGGGTATATTGATGATTATATTGAAATCGCTTCTAATGAGAAAAATTTAATAAAATTAAAATATAAATCTATTTTGAATTCATTGTGGATTAATAGACAAATTGAATCCGAACATAACCCACCTCACTATCATAGAAATGGTCAAATATCATTTGTAATATATTTAGATTTTCCTAAAGAAATACAAATAGAAAAACCATTATATAAAGATTTATATCCAGGTTCGATACAATTTTTTTATGGTTTAAATACCGATATTGATACAGATTATAATAGTAATACTTTTATTAAAAAAATATTATCACCAAAAGATAGTATAACGCACATACCGGTAACAGGTGAAATGTTCATATTTCCATCATATTTAATGCACTACGTTTCACCATTTTACACTAAAGGAATTGAAAGAATATCAGTTTCAGGTAATATTTCAATAGTTGATATAAAAACAAAAACAAATAAATTAATATGACAACACCAAAATATTGGAATACAGAAACGTTTGACATATCAACGTATAATTTTAAATTAGAAACTAGAATTAATAAATCTTATAAAACTAGCGGCTCTGACAATAGTGGTAATTGTTTATATTCCTATAATGAACTTGGATTTAGAGGTGATAGTGTAAAAAAACAAGGTTTTAAAGTGATGTCATTGGGTTGTTCGGTTACAGAAGGTGTAGGGGTAAATGATAATGAAACATGGCCGTCACAATTTTCAAAATTAATACCTAATGGGGTTGATCTTAATTTTGGTACTGGCGGAAGAAGTAATGATTTTATATCTAGATGTTTATTAACATATTATGATATGATTAAACCAGATTTAGTTTTAATAATGTATACCTCACCAATGAGACGTGAATTTTACACTAAAGAATCAAATATGGAACCTTTTATACCCGTTGGTCGTTGGGGTTGGTTTGAACATGAGGAAGAAGGTAGAAGAACACATGATATTTTATGTGAATTACAAAATGAAGCTGAAGATTTAAATAATTGGTACAGAAACCATTTACTGATAAAATATTTTTTAGAAACTAAAAAATGTAATTGGTTATGGAATGGGTGGTTTAATATCCCAAAAGAATATAATGAACCTAATAGATTTGATGCCGATTTCAATCCAGTAATAGATTTTGGTGCGGATGGTAAACATCCTGGACCTTTGACACACAAAACGTACTCTAATAATTTGTACAATTATATTAATTCAAAATTCCCAACTTTTTTAGATAAACCACTAAATTTTTCAAATAAATTAATATAATATTTCTTTAATTTTTCAATTATTTTCATTATATTATATGTAATGAAAATACTTGCACATACATGTTTTATCGGAGTAACAGGATATGCTAATCACGCAAAGTCCTTTTTTTGTGCTCTGAACAAATACCACACAGTCAAAGTTAGAAACTCAACCATAGGTAGTGGTTGGAAAGGAATGAATCAAACACCTCACGACGATGAACCATACATAACCGATGAAATGAAAGATATGTTAATACTACAAACACTTATTAATGGTGATGGTAGTAGGTCTCATTTACCAATGTATGGTTATAAGAATGATTTTAAACCTGATGTTCATATTGTATTGGTAGATATGAACAATTATTATTTCCACGAGAATTATGAAGGTTATAAGATTGCATTTAATGTATGGGAATCAACAAGATACCCACAAGATTTCTTTAAAAGATTAATGTATTTTGATGAGGTATGGGTACCAACACAATGGCAATTCGATTGTTTGGTTGAACAAGGATATCCATCATCTAAAATATCAGTAGTTCCTGAGGGAGTTGATGTGGAGACATTTGAACCATTAAATAACATACCAAAGAAGGACAAATTTAGATTCTTACACTTCGGTAGATGGGATTACAGAAAAGGAACCACAGAGGTTTTAAGGTCATTTGGTGAGGTTTTTAAAGGTAGAACAGATGTGGAGTTAATTGCTTCAGTTGAAAACCCATATGCATACGACGGAATGAAAACAACTGAAGAAAGAGTTAAGTACCATAATATCAACGACGAGAATATAAAGTTTATTAAGTTCACACCAAGAGAGGAATATGTGAAGTATCTACAAGAAGGTGATGTTTTTGTTACCTGTGCTCGTAGTGAAGGTTGGAACTTACCATTGATTGAAGCTATGGCTTGTGGAACACCTTCAATTTACTCTAATTGGGGAGGACAATTAGAATTTGCGGATGGTAAAGGTATTCCTGTAAAGATAGATGGATTAAGACCTGCTAATGTGGAACATAAAGATTTCCCTGGTGAATATTGTGAACCAGATTGGGAAGATTTGGGAAAACAAATGTTAAATGTGGTTGAAAAATATAAAAATAATAAATTAATAGCATTACAAGAATCCAAACAAATCCATGAGGATTTCAATTGGGATAAAATAGCAAAAACAGCATCAGATATATTAATGAAAAAGAAAATAATTAGAGAAGATGATTTTTATAAATCAGAAAAATTCTACACAGATGTAGATGTATTAGAAAACTTAGGTGATATTAAAGATTACCAAGGAGGAACCATTGAGGTTGCGAATAAGTTTGGTTGGCCAAGAGCTATTTACCATGAAATTTTTAATTTAAAAGATTATTATAAGTTTCCTAACCAAGATAAAAGAATTTATGACGGAGATGTAGTAGTAGATTTGGGTGGAAACATCGGAATATTCAATAGATGGGCGTATAGTCAAGGTGCGTCTAAAGTAATATCATTCGAACCTGATAGGAGATACTTTGAATTACTATCAAAAAATGCTGACCCTCGTTCAATTTTATTTAACGGCGCAGTTGCCGATGAGGTAGGTGAAATGATATTATCGGAAACAGGACATCTTGGTGGATCAACATTACTTGAAACAAAAGAAGTAACAAACACATATACAGTTAAAACATATACAATAGATTATTTGTTTGAAACGGGTGTGGTAAGTAAAATTGATTTTTTAAAAATAGACATTGAAGGTGCCGAACAACATGCATTTGTGGGTATATCCGACGAGAATTTGTTAAAAGTTAGAAACGTGGCGATGGAATATCATCATAACCTATTAGGACATAATGAGGAATTAAGAGAAAGTTTAATTCAAAGAATGACAAAATTAGGATTCTCAAATTACACACTATATATGGGAGAACATGAGAACTTACAAATGTTATATTTTGAAAGGAAGGTTTTATCAAATAGAAAATCCGTTATACATTTTGTTGACGGACCATTTGTTGAAATCAACGAAGATGCTCAACACCAATATAACGTTCAATTTATTAATGGAGACAATGGTAAAATAGTTTATGAAACTAATATCAAGAGTAATCATTGGACAAGGGCATCTAAAAAATACTATGTTAATTGGATTGTTAAGATTAAAGGTATTGATAATGATTTTTATAGAGAGGAGAAATTTAATCCTGAAGGTCAAAGAATTATGGTATGTTTCGAATCTAAATCATTAGGAGATAGTTTAGCTTGGATGCCGTACGTTGAAGAGTTTAGAGTTAAAAATAAATGTCATGTTATTTGTTCAACATTTAAGAATGATTTATTTAAAGGACAATACCCTAAAATTGAATTTGTTGAACCAGGAACAGGAGTAAATAATTTATATTCATTATATAGATTAGGGTTATTCTATGATGATAATAGAACCATTAGATACGATAGACACCCAAGTAATCCTAAAGTAGAACCACTTGGTAAGATGGCAACTGATATATTAGGATTAGAATATGAAGAGATTAGACCTAAGTTACCAACTTTTAGTGATAAGAAAAAGAAGAGAGTGTGCATTGCAGTACATTCGACCTCACAATGTAAGTATTGGAATAATCGTACAGGATGGCAACAAGTGGTTAACCACCTTAAAAGAAAAGGTTATGAGGTAAGATTATTATCAAGAGAAGAGGACGGGTATATGGGTAATAAGAACCCACAAGGGGTTGTACAACAAAAATCAGGACCAATTGAGAAGGTAATTCAGGTATTAGAAGAATCTGAGTTGTTCATTGGTATTGGTAGTGGATTAAGTTGGTTAGCGTGGTCAGTAGGTATTCCTTGTATTATTATTTCAGGTTTTAGCGAAGAATATAGTGAACCAACAATAGGAGTTTCAAGAATTATAAATAAAGATGTTTGTTATGGATGTTGGAATGTTTATGATTTTAACCCTGGTGATTGGAACTGGTGCCCCGTAAATAAAGGTACACCACAACAGTTTGAGTGTTCAAAATCAATCACAGGTCAAGATGTCATAAAAGAAATCGATAAATTAATATAAAAATCTATAGATTTATTTCACAAAGTTAAAGTTTCAAGTATTTATTAGGGTATAACAATATAACCTATGAAAATATTTGACGCAAACATCTCGGGATCACTTACAGTATCGGGTTCAGCCCATTTCCAAAGTGATATTACCGTAGACGGAACAATAAATGCCACCATTAGTGGTACCACATCTAACGCATTAGATTCACAAAAATTAGGAGGAAAGGAACCATCCACTTTTGCTACCACAGGTAGTAATGTGTTTAAAGCTGACCAAATACACAGTGGTTCTATTATTCCTGCAGTTAATGTGACCTATGATTTAGGTGATTCCACTCATTGGTGGAAGGACATCTACGTATCAACAGGTTCTATCTTTATTGGTGGAATTAAAGCTATCAGTACAAACTCCGATGGTACAATTCAAATTGGAGCTCAAATTGTACAAACTTCTGCGAGTTTGGCTTCAGTAGGTTTAGCAGTTCCCCCAACAGGTTCTGCGGGATCAAGCAATAGTACGTTAGTAGGTAGTCAAAATATTACAGGTAGTCAATCTATCACAGGTAGTATGTCAGTTAGCGGTAGTTTAGCAGTAACTGGTTCATTATTCATTAATGGAACATCATATACTGCAGCTTCTTCAGGAACTTCAGGTTCTAACGGAACCAACGGTTCTTCAGGAACTTCAGGTTCTAACGGAACCAACGGTTCATCAGGTTCATCAGGAACTTCAGGTTCTAATGGAACAAATGGTTCTTCAGGGTCTAGTGGTTCTAATGGAACCAACGGTTCATCAGGAACTTCAGGTTCTAACGGAACCAACGGTTCATCAGGTTCATCAGGAACTTCAGGTTCTAATGGAACAAATGGTTCTTCAGGGTCTAGCGGAAGTAATGGTACAAATGGATCATCAGGTTCTAATGGAACAAATGGTTCTTCAGGTTCATCAGGAACTTCAGGTTCTAATGGAACAAATGGTTCTTCAGGGTCAAGTGGTTCTAATGGAACCAACGGTTCATCAGGAACTTCAGGTTCTAACGGAACCAACGGTTCTTCAGGAACTTCAATCACAACATCAGGCACTAACAATAAAGTAGTTAAATTTACTTCCACATCAACAGTTGGTGATTCACAAATTACCGATGATGGTACAACAGTAACAATACCTGGTTCATTAGTAGTTCAAGGTAATTTAACGGCTCAACAATATATTGTAAGTTCGTCTGTATTATATGTTACAGAATCTTATGCGTCAGGTTCAAATAATTTTGGAAACACATTTGACGATTATCATAATGTTACTGGTAGTTTGAATATTACGGGTTCATTATCAATAAACGGAACATCATATACTGCAGCAACATCAGGAACTAGTGGAAGTAATGGTACAAATGGTTCATCAGGTTCTAATGGTACTAATGGTTCTTCAGGTTCTAGTGGTTCTAATGGAAGTTCAGGAACTAGTGGAAGTAATGGTACAAATGGTTCATCAGGTTCTAACGGAACCAACGGTTCATCAGGTTCATCAGGAACTTCAGGTTCTAATGGAACAAATGGTTCTTCAGGGTCTAGCGGATCTAATGGAACCAACGGTTCATCAGGTTCTAATGGAACAAATGGTTCTTCAGGGTCTAGCGGATCTAATGGAACCAACGGTTCATCAGGTTCTTCAGGAACTTCAGGTTCTAATGGAACCAACGGTTCATCAGGTTCTTCAGGAACTTCAGGTTCTAACGGTACAAATGGTAGTTCAGGTTCTTCAGGAACTTCAGGTTCTAATGGAACCAACGGTTCATCAGGTTCTAATGGAACAAACGGTTCTTCAGGAACTTCAGGAACTAGTGGTTCTAACGGTACTAACGGTTCTTCAGGAACTTCAGGTTCTAACGGAACAAACGGTTCATCAGGTTCTTCAGGAACTTCAGGTTCTAACGGAACCAACGGTTCATCAGGAACTTCAGGAGTTATTAATTTAAATAATCCTACAGCAGGCGCACTTATATTGTCAGACGGTACATCGAATGCGGCAACGGCATCTGCAAATTTAAACTACGCATCATCTACATTGAATGTTACAGGTAGTTTAGTGGTTAGTTCGAACTTAACTGTGAACGGAAACATTACCGCACAACAATATATTGTAAGTTCATCAGTAACTTATCTAACTGAGTCATTCTCAAGTGGATCACATAAGTTTGGTGATACTTTTGATGATGTACATTCATTTACAGGTTCATTAAAAGTTACGGGTTCATTACAAATACCTGTATCATCAACTACACCAGTATTAAACGCAACAGGTGCAATTTACTATAACACAACAGATACAAACATTTACAGATATAATGGTTCTACATGGTTAGCGGCAGCTGGAACAAGCGGTACTTCAGGTTCTAATGGAACTAATGGTTCTTCAGGATCATCTGGAACTTCAGGTTCTAACGGAACCAACGGTTCATCAGGAACTTCAGGTTCTAACGGAACAAACGGTTCTTCAGGAACTTCAGGAACTAGTGGTTCTAATGGAAGTTCAGGAACAAGTGGAAGTAACGGTACAAACGGTTCATCAGGTAGTTCAGGTTCTAATGGAAGTTCAGGGACTAGTGGAAGTAACGGTACAAACGGTTCTTCAGGAACTTCAGGAACTTCAGGATCTAATGGAACCAACGGTTCATCAGGTTCTTCAGGAACTTCAGGTTCTAACGGAACAAACGGTTCATCAGGTTCTTCAGGAACTTCAGGTTCTAACGGAACAAACGGTTCATCAGGTTCATCAGGTTCATCAGGTTCATCAGGTTCATCAGGTTCTAATGGAACAAATGGTTCTTCAGGAACTTCAGGTTCTAATGGAACTAATGGTTCTTCAGGATCATCTGGAACTTCAGGTTCTAACGGAACCAACGGTTCATCAGGAACTTCAGGTTCTAATGGTACAAATGGTACATCGGGAGTTATTAACTTAAATAACTCAGGTGCGGGTAGAGTAATATTATCAGATGGTACCACAAACGCAGCAACTGCATCTGCAGCTATCACAATTACTTCAGGTCAAATTAATATATCAGGTTCAGCAACAACAGTTACTGGATCTTTATTTGTTGGTGGTAATTTAGTGGTTCAAGGATCTTCTTCATTACAAAATATAACAGGTTCAAATGTTTATATTGGAACAAATACAGTAGTATTAAATAATTCAACACCATCAGTTAGATTTGGTGGATTATCAGTACAAGATTCAGGTTCAAACGCCGGAGTTAGTGGGTCTTTATTATGGGATTCATTGAATGATGTTTGGATTTATGCTCAACCTTCAGGTTCAGGAGATGGTTATAATTCAGCTCGTTTAATTTCAGGTCCTAAAAATACTGGTTCGTTAGGTCAAGAACTTGGTTTAACTTCTAATTTTATTCAAAAAGCTGTTGGTGACGATCATATCGGTGATTCACATATTAAAGATGATGGAACAACAGTTTCAATTTCAACAAATACAGATATCACAGGTTCATTAAGAGTAACATCTAATTTATACATTAACGGAACATCATATACAGCAGCCACAAGTGGAACAAGTGGTTCTAACGGTACCAACGGTTCATCAGGTTCATCAGGTTCTTCAGGTTCTTCAGGTTCCAACGGAACAAATGGTTCATCAGGTTCTTCAGGTTCTAATGGAACCAACGGTTCTTCAGGATCATCAGGAACTTCAGGTTCTAACGGAACCAACGGTTCTTCAGGATCATCAGGAACTTCAGGTTCTAACGGAACCAACGGTTCTTCAGGATCATCAGGAACTTCAGGTTCTAACGGAACTAATGGTTCTTCAGGATCATCAGGAACTTCAGGTTCATCAGGTTCTAATGGAACAAATGGTTCTTCAGGAACTTCAGGTTCTAATGGAACTAATGGTTCTTCAGGATCATCTGGAACTTCAGGTTCTAACGGAACTAATGGTTCTTCAGGATCATCAGGAACTTCAGGTTCTAACGGAACTAATGGTTCTTCAGGATCATCAGGTTCTAACGGAACCAACGGTTCTTCAGGATCATCAGGAACTTCAGGTTCTAACGGAACTAATGGTTCTTCAGGAACTAGTGGTTCTAACGGAACTAATGGTTCTTCAGGAACTTCAATCACAACATCAGGCACTAACAATAAAGTAGTTAAATTTACTTCTACATCAACTGTGGGTGATTCATCAATAAGTGACGACGGAACGACTGTTACTATTAATGCTAATTTAATGGTATCAGGTACAACTACAACAATCAATTCAACAACCCTTGCAATTGGTGATAATATTATATCATTAAATGGTTCGGGAGCGGCAAACGGTGGTTTAGTTGTTAGAGATGCGACAGCATCAACATTGGTATCAGGTTCATTATTATGGGATACAACAAATGATAAGTGGATTGCAGGTCCTTTAGGATCTGAGGATGATATCGTTTTAAAGACAGCGAGTCAAACACTTACTAATAAAACTATAGATGGTTCACAATTAGTCGCAGCATCTGTTGCAAATGCTAAATTAACAAATAGTTCAACTACCATCGGTACAACAGCAATTGCGTTGGGTGCAAGCTCAACTACATTAGCAGGTTTAACATCTGTAACATCAACAGCATTTGTGGGAGCATTGACAGGTAACGCATCAACAGTAACAACAAATGCTAATTTAACGGGTAATGTAACTTCGGTTGGTAATGCAACAACAATCGCCGCAGGTGTTGTAACTGACTCAATGTTAGCTGGTTCAATATCAAACGCTAAATTAACTAACTCATCTGTAACTGTAACCGCAGGAACGGGTATGAGTGGTGGTGGAGCGGTTTCTTTAGGTGGTACTGTAACATTAACAAACGCGGGTGTAACGTCATTAACGGGAACTGCGAATCAAGTAACAGTAAGTGCGAGTACGGGAGGTGTAACAATATCAACACCACAAAACATTAACTCAACTGCAACACCAACATTCGGAGGTTTAACAATCAACGGAGGTGTTACATTAAACGCAGGTACAACTGCAGTAACAGGAGCATTAATCGTGGGTGGAGCAACAACATCAACAACTGTCGGTTTGATTAGAGCATCTAACGATATAATCGCTTACGCAAGTTCAGATGAAAGATTGAAAGAGAATGTATTGACTATCACAGGTTCTTTAGATATATTAAAACAAATTAATGGTTATTATTTTGATTGGATTACAATGGAAGGTGTCCATGAAAATGAAGGACACGATATAGGTGTAATTGCTCAAGAAATTGAAAAAGTTTTACCTGAAGTTGTAACAACAAGAGATAATGGTTATATGGCCGTTAAATATGAAAAATTAGTGGCATTATTAATTCAAACTAATAAAGAATTACTTGCAAGAGTTGAATCTTTAGAAGAAAAAATTAAATAATCAAAATAAATTAATACTCACTATATCCTAAAAAAGTATAGTGAGTATTTATAACAAAGAACTTAGTTAAAAGAAATATATCATGGGTACAGTACCAGCAACGGGAACCGAAGTAAGTATGGGAAGAATTAGTGTAGTTTTAGGATTAGCGGCTACCGCAGGTCAAGTAGAAGTTGGTCTAAACTCAACTTTGGGAGTTGGTCGTGATAGATCATATTCAGGTGTTGCAAGTATACCAAGCGGATCTCAAACACTAGAATCTTCGGATTTTGGTGGTTTATCAGGATCAGGTACATATTAATTTTACATTTTCACTTTTTTTTATTATATTATACGTATGAATCTTACGTATAAGAAATACCCCTCAAAATACGAATTACAATACGTTAAATGGAACGGAATTAACTTTGATAGAGAAAGACTCATCAAGTTTGTTAAACGTCTCAAATTAACCCGTTTCCTATCATTTATTCCGTTTTTAAAAGAAGAATATATCATACTTAATGAGATACTTACATCTTACGATTATAAAATTATAAAAGGTTTATTGGAAAATGATGAAAACATATCAAGAATATGTTTTATTGAAAAATGGGCGAGAATTGCTTCTGTTGATATCCTTCTTACTAATGTTTATTCAAGATTAACATTCACAACAATCAGTAATTTACCTGTGAGTGATTATCAATTGTTAACAAAAAGAGTTGAGGAATTAATTTCATTAGCTCAAAATTTAACAACACAAAAAGATAAAATTACAGATAATATACCTGGTACATGAGTAAATCAATACAAAATAGTTCAATATGGAATAGTAAACCAACTAAAATGGCAATTTTAGTACCGACTAGAGATACTGTCCATTCTCAATTTGCATATTGTTTAGCACAATTAATTAAAACAACATCTGAAGTTGGTATTGACACATATTTGTTTTTTGATTCTAGCACTATTCTTTTAAATCAAAGAGAGAAGTTAATAGAAAATGCTAAAGATATTAAATGTGATTATGTTTTGTGGTTAGATAGTGATATGATGTTCCCATCAACAACCGCATTAAGACTATTGGCACATAATAAAGATATTGTTGCGTGTAATTATATGAAAAGGTCCAAACCTTTAAAAACTGTTGCATACACCGATTTAAGAAATTGGGATAGTTGGTTACCATTAGAACCTAAAGATGATTTAATAAAAGTCGAAGGTGTTGGAATGGGATGTATGTTAATGAAAACAGAAATCTTCAATTCATTGCAAAAACCATATTTTGAATTTACATATAAAGGAGACACCCAAGATTGGTATGGTGAAGATTTTATGTTATTAACCAAATTAAGATTAAATGAATTTAATGTTTATATTGACACAATTTTAAGTATGGATATAAAACATTTAGGAATATATGCCTTTGGAAATAATGATTAAGTTATTTAATTTCCACAGATAAATTACCAATACTATACATACCAGGTTCATATTCCTGAATAATCATCTTCAATACTGTTATGTTGTTAAAATCTTCTTGTGTCAAATCAGATGTTAATTTTACCATAATATCAACATCATCATAATTTACAAATTTAGATTTTAAATCATAACGAGTTGTTGATTGTTCCACATCAATATAACCTTGGGGATTTGTCCCTAAATTAATTTTATTAAAGAATGGTTCTAACAAAACTAAATTACCGTCGTCATTTAAGGTTAATCCCATATTTAAATTCTTATATGAGAAATCTTCTTTTTGTTGGTAATTTACTTGATTAAATGTAGAAATTGGAATACCCCATTTTCTAACAAAATTTCTATTTGAAAATATTTCAATATTTTGTCTATTATCTTTCATTTCATCACTAAATCTTGATGTCTGTGAAACAAAATGGTATGTTATTGCACATTCGGTTGTTTTTAATTTATAACCTTTTAATTTTGCACGAATTAAAAAATCATCATCTTCACAGAAACATGGTACAAAACTAAATCCATCAAACCCACCTAAATCAATAAACATATCTTTACGTCCACTCATAAAGAAAACCGCACCATCATACAACTCACATTTATCTTTATTTTGTTTAACGTACTTATCAAACATTTTTTTATTAAAGTTATCAAAACCCGTACCCATATCCAATATTACTTTACCTGGTCTTTGATGCCCAGCAAATATCGGAGGTTCGATTGTTGTGTATGATAATAATGTATTAGGATTTTCATCTATTAATCTGTCCAAGTTCTCTAAAAAATGTTTACCAATAACCATATCATTATGAATTAGAACTATTTTTTCTGTGTCAACTAAATCAATACCTGCGTTATATGTTTCAGAGAATGTTAATCTATCATCATCATGAAAGAAAGATAAGTTTTCATCTTCTAAAGATTCTAACCATTCTTTAGTTCCATCACTTGACCCTCCACTACTAATTACTAATGGAGATTTAGGATAAACCTTACGTAAATGTTTATAACATTCTTTTGTTAATTCTAATTTATTATAAACCGCTAACACAAAACTAATATTCATTTTTTATTTTTTAATTATTTCAAATTTAGGACAAGGTACAATTAATTTTCCACCTTTATTTAAGTATTCTTCTTCTCTTTTTGTGAACTCAGATATGAAATGCCACGGTAATATCAATAGGTAATCAGGATTCATTGACCTAACATCATCTTCGGATATTACCGGTATGTTTGTTCCAATTGTTTTGTAACCATATTTGTATGGACTACGTTCGGCAATTGCATCAATTAATGTATTGTCTAAACCAAAGTATTGTAATAATGTATTCCCTTTAGTTGATGCACCATAACCACAAATCTTTTTACCTTTTAATTTTTCTTGTTTAATAAAATCTACAGTTTGTTTCTTTAAATCTTCAATACCTTGAAAAAAATCTAACCAAGTGTTTAATGAATCTAAATGTTGTGTTTCTTCCCACTTAAGTATGGATTCAATCCTAACATCACAAACATCTCTGTATGGTCTTGTGGCAAATTTAGTTATATCTGAATTTTCTTTTTTAATGTACACTCTAAAACTACCACCATTCAAATCATTTAATTGACAATCAACAATCTTTAAACCTACATCATTCATTAATTTTTGTAATGACATTAATGACCAATAATATACATGCTCGTGACAAATGTTATCAAATGCCAATTGTTTTAACATTAATGGTGTATAACTCATTTGAAGCACAAATATTCCATCATCATCTAATACTTCGATTATATCTTTTAAGAAATTAATTGGTTCATCTAAATCATAAAACATAGCTATACATGTTATAACTTTAGCTTTCTTTGATGAAAATTTAGAACCTTTGAATGTTTCCAATGTGAAGTAATCCTGAATAATTTCATCTGACACTCTTCTCGATTCAATTGCAAATGTCTCATCTGCTGGATCAATACCTAATTTAGATATGTGTTTAGGTACGTAACTTAACAATGTACCATCATTACAGGCAATATCCAACCATAAGTCATCTTTTTCAAGTTTTTGTACTTTAACTATACTATCAACAATATCAGACAATTCTTTCTTCATAGTCGCATTAACACCACTACGATACCAATATTTACCAAACATAGAATGTATAGGTGTACATTTTTCTAATCGTGCAGCACCATATCTTTCATCAATGATTAATGATAAATCATGTTTACCCGCTCTAGCATCTTCATCTTGTTTAATGAAGTCAGACACATATAATTCACCTAAACTAAATAATTTTTTCATTTCAATTTTTCTTTAATTAATGTTGTGGATATGTTTTCAGTGTATGGTAAATAAACTAAAATGATTCCATTATCATCTAACCATTGTTGGCTAAAGTTCATTTGTTTGTAATAATCTTTCTTCGCCCAGTCACTACCTATTATAACAAATTTTGGATTAATAGTCAATATTGCGGGTTTAGAATCTTCACCATCAGTGTTAGGTATAACTTCATCAACATACTTACAGGATAATAATACCTCTTTTCTGTCTTCGTAATTGATTATAGGATATTTTCCTTTGTATCGATATATGAAATCATCGGTATTCAATGATACAACGATATAATCACCAATTTCTTTACATTGCTTCAAAAAATTAACATGTCCTCTATGAAACAAATCAAACGTCCCACCGGTATATACTTTTTTCATTATTTTTTCCAAAAACTATAAATTCCTTTATCCACTTCATAGTTATCCCAAACAAATCTTTCTCGTTTTGGTTGTTTTTGTACCCATTCCCACATTTGAGATAATCCATCGTATAAAGATGTCTTATCTTCATAATTCAATAAATCAACTGATTTTTGCCAAGTTGGAACTGCAACCTTTACTTCATGTCTTTGTTCTTTATATACTGTTTGACCATCTTTTATTACTTCTTTTAATGTTTCATTTGCCTCATTAATTGTATAATGACGTGTTCCACCTAAATTAATAATTTCTTTAGAACAATTTTCTTGTTGTGAAGCTTTCCATAATGGTTCTAAACAATCATCGATAAAACTAAATGCCCTTTTTTGTTCACCATCACCAAAAATCGTCATAGGTTCGTTATTCATATATTGGTACATCCATATACCTAACACATTACGATATTTGTCCCATACGTTCTGTTTAACACCATATACATTATGAGGTCTAATGATACACCAATCTAAACCGTGTTGTCCACCAGCAACCTTAATATCCATTTCACAAGCATATTTTGCAATACCATATGGATCAACAGGACAAGGTACTTGTATTTCATCAAATATTTCTCCTGTTCCGTGTCCGTATACCGCCATTGTTGATGTAAAAACTAACCTTTTAATATCATGTTTGATACATTCATTTATAACACGTGATGTTGCAACTAAATTATTTTGGTAATTATAACTTCTAATGAACGGTGATAACCCTTCAGCGGCATATGCTGCCATGTGATAAACGTAATCGAATTGATGTCTTTCAAAACATTCAGAAATGTTTCCATCAACCAAATTTATTTGCCACAATTCAACTTTTGGATTAACATTTTCAATATATCCACCACTCAAATCATCTATACCGACAATTTGAACATCTGGTTTATTTTTGATTATCCAATCTGATAATCTTGAACCGAGTAAACCAGCAACCCCTGTAATTAGTATTTTCATATTCTTTTAATTATGTACGTAAAGAGGTTTATTAATTTTTTTTATTGTCCCTTCACTATATTTTTTTATATACTCCTCAACAAACAATCCATCTGATTGTTCATACGTTGTGTCCAATTTTATATTTTTAGCTAAATTAGTTCTAGCCATAAAGTTACCAATATCAATACCACCCAATCTTGGTGTTGAATTAATAACTAAATATTGTTGATGTACCCAATTATGTACCATATTACAATAAACAAAATGAGTTTTATCATCAACTTCATTTAAAAAATCCTGAACAAAAATTGGCATATAGTAATTATCGTCACCAGTCATAACTACCCATTCTTCTGTTGCGGTTTGTAAACCGTAATTTCTCGGAGTATGACCCCAATCTCTATGTGGACCATCTAATTCGGTAAAACGTATTCTTTCATCTCCATTGAAATAGTCTTTAACTTTTTGATAACCATCGTATAATCCATCCGCCACAACATGTATTTTCCAATTTGATGATGTTTGTGAAAATATAGACGATATTATCCCCATAAGTTGATGAGGTCTATTATATGTTGGTATTATAAATTCAATTTTCATATCTTAAAATTTATACACAATTAGGATATCGTCAAATCTGTTTTTTATGTGTCGATTATCAATTATTTCGATATTGGGATTTAATTCAATAAAATTTTCTTTTTTTGAATCAATATCATTCACATCTTCAATAATATAAATTCCACCTGAATTCATTTTATTCTTTAAAATCTCAAAAGATTTAACTTGGTCATTAAAAAAATGACTACCGTCGTCAATTATAACATCAAATTTATAATCTTTTAATTCCTCTAAAATGTTTTCATTAGTTGCATTACCGTGTATTATGTGTAACGTATTAGTATTTTCATTGAATGGAATGTCATTTTTTATTACGTTGATTGAATCAATACTTATTTCTATCCCCACAATAATTGAATTTGAAAAATATTCATTCCACATTCTAATTGAATGACCATACCTAACACCAATTTCTAAAATAGTTATATTATCCCTACGGTCACCTAATAATTTCTCATATTCATCAATATATGTATGGGCAGTCCCTTTATCACCATGACCTTCTGAAAATTGATAGTCAATATATATTTCACTTAATGTTTTCATATCTTATAATAATTTTCTTTTAAATCGTCTTCATTAATAAATTTTATTTTTTTAATAATCACTTGATAACCAACATGTAGTATTTCTATGTATTTGTAGTAAGAATGATTAAAAGAATCGACCGCAGTTTTAACCTGTAGATATTTTTCTTGTTCCCATCCACCACCATAGTCATCGAATATAATATAACCATTTTCTTTCAAACAGTAAAATGAATTGACCACATCTTCCAAAACATAATTCGACATGTGATTACCGTCAATATATACCAAATCTAAAAATTCTTTTGATTTACCATTATGTTTGAATTTTTTAAAACTATCCGAAGACTCACCTAATAGATATGTTAATTTATCTTCATAAGGTTTAATATTATTCTCAATGAATTCATTTGTATTGATATCCATAATGTAATGATGTGAACCTTCTTTCTCACAAAATTTATCTAATATATAAACAGATGACCCACCATAAAGGGCGCCAATTTCTAAAGTAATGTTGGGTTTATCTTTTAATGAACTAAGTATTTCTTCCCATATGGAAATGTGGTCGGTGAAGAACATTCTTTCATCGGGATATGTGAAATGTTCTGGATATTGATAACTCATAATGAACTATAATAATTGTTTTGTTTTTCTTGGCGTTCTATTGTTTTATGGTGTTGTATGCAGTATTCTTCATCATTAGGTAAAGATGAAAATTTTTGACCACCTATTATCCTTTCATGTACTTTTCCGTACCAACTCATACCTTTTCGGAAGACCCTTCCTTGGGCGTCCGGAAAGTTTACCCATCCATTTTTATTAACTCTCCACCCCCATTTCTTTATGTGTTCTTCAGTTAAACCATCAACAGTGTTGATTCGAGGAACAAATATTAAATCAACATTAGGATTCATTTCTAATATTGTTGATAAGTTTTTAATCATATATTCACTAATCATTTCGTCAGCATCAATTTGATAGATATAATCACCTTTACAGTAATCATTTAATTTGTTTTTCCAATCTGCAAAATTACCTTCAAAATCAAAACCTCTCCATGTTTGAACGTTAGGATATTTGTTATATGGCAATAAAAAATCCAATACTTCAGGATTACCATTCTTCTCATCATAGAGAATAACAATCTCATCTTCCTTTCTTTTATGTTCAAATAGAAACGGAACCAATCTTTTTATTTCTTCTAGTTCATTACAAACTGTTATTGCAAAACTTATTTTCATATTATGCTCTTTGTCCTCCATTCCAAATTTGGGTTAATCTTCTAATTATATCTCTATCCACTTCTTCGGCTATTTGTACTGACATTAATCTTGTTAATTCGGCTTCCGCATCAATTGTATGTACTGTATTTAAATCGTCAACTAATTCATGTCTCCATTGAGCACGTAGTGTTCTAACGATATTCTGAATACCTTCAGATTGAATTGTTATCCCATGAAAAAATTTGAACTCTCTAACTCCCATTATTGTTGTATTTCTCTTGCGAATAATTTAAATACTTTACCATTATTATTAAATGTCATTTCAGTATTATTTGTTGGGTTTAAACGAATACTACATTCATTAGGACCATTGGCAAAAACAACAGGTTCCTCATCACCAAATTGAAAACAAAACTCAACATTTGAAGGTTCAAACCTATGAGGTGTAAAAACTAATGTCGGAGTTTCATTACTCTGAAAAAATTTAAAATTCATATCTATTGTTTTGGTCTAGCATAAAACTTAAATGTTTTACCAGTGGTACTGTCGGTAAAAGTCATTATTGATTGGTTTGTATTAGGTATCGTGATGACAACTTCAGGTCTTTCTACCGTTTCATCTGCGGATGCAAAAATTTGAGGTTCGTCATTATCAAATTGAATAACCCATTCACATGGCATGTACTTGATAATTGTATTTTCAATTTTAACTTCACTTTTTTTCTTTTTAGTTGATTTGGTCATTTATTTAACTCTATTTAATTTAGGTAGAACTAGTTTAGTTTGTTGTGGAATAACTACAAATGGAGTTATTATACTTTTAAATTTTTCTGTCATTCTTAACAATGAAAAATTATTTTTATTCTCTTCTTTTAATATTTTAGATTTAGTTAAAAATTTATTATAATCTTTTTTAACTAATTTCAAAACCTCAACTACTTCATTGTAATTAGCAGTAAACCATTTAGAACCTTTAATTATAAAGGCATCAACCGCACTATCGTCAACATCGGTTAATTTACCACCAACCATAATTGAATTGTCTATAGATAAAAAATCTTTATGACCCGACCAATTAGATGCAATTACCGGTTTACCTGTCATAGTGAACTCTAATAGAGGTCTACCGAATCCCTCACCTTTGGTGATTGACACCATTGATTTAATTTTAGGATGATTATATAAATCATTCATTTCTTTATTAGTTAAATCACCAAATAATAAATAAATAGAAGGAGGGTTTTCAATGTCACCAACAATTTCTTTTATTTTTTTTCTAAATGATTCTCTCTCTTTAATTGAAAAATTAGCTGAAGATGTTTTAAGAACTAATGCGGGTTTATCCTTTTCATCTTTAAAAGATTCTACAAAACATTTAATTAACATACCTACATCTTTTCTATCTTGACCAATTTTACCTTTCAACCAATGACCAACAAAAAGATAAGCAAAATCTTCTTTAATATCTAATTTGAAATTTTTATTAATTACATCATTATAAATTGTTATATCTGCACCTTCAAATAGAACCTCAATAGGTTTTTCTATTTTATGTTGTTTAAATAATTCATTTGTATTTTTGTCTCTTTCATCGTAAACAGTAGATAATAAAACATCTTTAGAAAATTTTGATGTTGTGATAATCAAATCCATTTTATTACAACCATCAACCCAATCTTTAGGTGCAACTGACGTTTCAATACCGGCAGTTATTCCAATATTAAATTTACCAAATCTTCTAAATTCATTTGGAACAGTAACTTGAATATATAAATCAGGTAAACCTTCAAATTTGTCTACTATGTTACTTTCAATCCATTGATGAAATAGATTATCTTTTTCTAACGCAGTCATTGGAGTTGAACCCCAAGAACAACTATCAATTTTAATATCAAACATATTCATTTGATATAGTGATTCTAATAAATCTCTTGAATGTGATCCATAACCGCTTCTTGTTTTAATTGGTCCTCTAAATAATATTGTTGGTTTCATTAAATTACTTTATATAAATTAAATTTTTCTCTTGGTGTAAAGTTTTTTATTGCTGTGTTAATACCATCACTCATAGTATCACACATTACTTTTGATGATAAGTTTTCAATTGCAAATTCTCTTCCTTTCAAACCATTATGTTTTCTTAATTCTTTATCTGTCATATAAACATTCATAATTTTATCTGCAACCTCTTCATCATTAACTCTATCATCAAATATGTAAGGGGTAATAGGTGAACCATTGATGTTAGTTGCGGCGGGCCATATCGGATTTACCCAACTACCGTGAGGAGTGTTTTGATATAAATTTTTATTACTCAATGTTTCAATGTTTATGTAATCATCGGCGGTAAAATCAAATCCACATTGGTCTTGTAATCCACCTGTAATATTTACAATGATAGGTGTTCCTGCCATTATACTTTCAGCGGTACCCAAACCAAATCCTTCATTACTTGCAATGTTTATTGTACAATCGGCAATGTTATATAATTCATTTAACTTATCCGATTCAATTTTGTTTGTTGAAAATACAACATTATAATCGGGACATAATTTATCTTTAACCGCATATAAATCAGTACCATTATTATCTATTGGTGCGGTGTGTAATAACAACACACATTTATCAGCATCTCCTTTTGATAATTTATCACAAAATAATCTAAATGCATAAATTAAATCTGATGTTTGTTTTCTTCTAATATTTCTACTATTATAAAATAAAACAAAACTATATTCTTTATCACCAAATAATTGTTTCTTGGTTTCTGTTAAGTCAATATCTAATGGTTTGAAAACATCTTGATTAATTCCGTGCGGAACATAACTAACTTGCCAATCTTCTAACGGTTTACGAATACCATCCTCTAATTTACCAACACGATTAACAATACCATAAGTTAATTTAGATATACAACCTAACCAATCACAACTTTCATAATAATCTTTATTATATATTGGATCAGGAAGGTTATCCCATATGTGATAATAAAGAATTGGGACTTGTTGTCTAATCTCATGTTCATTATCATATAACCATTGCCAATAATGAGGGTCGGTGAAATGTAATATAGCGTCTATCTTTTCTTCTTTAAGGATTGTCCTTAAAACATTAATATCCCCATAACCATTATACGGTATGATTTTTAATTCGGCATCTTTAACACCAGTTCTTTCTCTAACATCATCATTACAATCAACAAATTTACCATTTTCAGGGTGATTAATACCCGCACCTAATTGTATCCAATTAAACCTATCCACAGTACCCATTACAAATTCTTTAGACATTGTTGAAATACCTGAAGTCATTCGTAAATCGTCCGATAATAATAATATTCTTTTTTTACCCATATTAATATTTTGATCCACTCACAGCTAAATCTGTGTAGCTGTTTATTTTATTTCTAAATGATTCATCTTTAACATAAAGATCTAATGTACGATTAACTAATTTTTGTAAGTTAATATTACCATCAATTGCATTTATTTTAAATTTTCTATAAACGTCTTCCAAAATATGGACACTCGTTAATTTTTTTTCTACTTTCATATTTAATTATATATTTAGATATATACCATCATTTAAAAAAATATCGTCTTTATTGACGATATCTTAAATTATCGTGTATATTATTGATTAGTGTTTGGTGTTCCCTCTTGTGTTACTGGTTGAGTAACCTCTGGTGTTTGAACTTCACTTAATCTAATGTTTACCGGTGGTTGAACCACTGGTTCTTCTTTTTTACCCTTACATCCGCATCCCATAATTGTTGTTTTTTATAAATATTTTGGTTTATTGAAATTAATTTCTTATATTTTAAATATAACTAAAGAAAATTAAAAAGTCAAATGGATAAAGATTTCAAACCTATAAAAAGCGTTTACAACAGCAATCACGAAGTGATTAAAAATATAATGGATTTGTATAAAATTGATTGTTTTGATTTAGATTGTACCTATTCTACTGGAAATTTTTGGAAGGAACTCCCAACACCAAAGTTTAAATCAGATTTATTCCCTAAAAATGACACAATTATTGAGGCTAGTTCAGAACATTTACCATTTGAGGATGGAAGTATGAAGAGTATAATGTACGACCCCCCATTCGTAATTGCGGGTAAAACATATAAAGATAACAGAGTGGGAAGTTCTATTATTGCTAAACGTTATGAGGGATATGAAACCTATGGACATCTAATGAAGAATTACTACAATACATTAAAGGAATTGTATAGAATAACGGAAAAAGATGGTTTGGTTGTTTTTAAATGTCAAGACACCGTTTCTGGTGGTAAAAATCATTTTACACATTCAATGGTTATGGATATGGCAATGGAAATAGGATTTTACCCTAAGGATTTGTTTATTTTAGTTGCAAATTTAAGAATTAACAGTTTCGGAACTAAATGGACTAAACAAGAACATGCACGGAAATACCACAGTTATTTTTGGGTTTTCCAAAAAACTAAACCAAAAGTTAAATACGATTTTTCAAATATTGAACCTTATTCTATTGAACCGGATTCTGAGGAGTTCCCAAATACATAGCCACTTTATCCCCTACTTTCCAACCATCAGAGGTACCGGCGGGAAATTCAATGATATGGTCACCAATACCCGTGTAACGAGGTAAACTCATTCTATGTGGGTCAGGAGCTTCACAATTAGAATGTATACGATTGATACGATTATTGAGAACAAAAACAATATCTAAATTTATAAGGCAGTTCTTCATCCAAAATGAATGGTGACCCTTACCCATCTTGAATACCATACAACCGTTTAGTTCTGTTCTACCCATCATACCTTTTTGAATCTCATCTGGTGATGAAAGGTATTCGGCGGGAAATGTTTTGTTATTGATGTGAACTGACATATCTATAATTATTTGGAAATTTCAAATTTAAAGTTTATATTATAAAAAACAAAGTTATGCAAATAAAGATAAAAGAGATAATCTACATAGTGATGATAATAACCGGTATCCTTATTGAGAAATACGGGTTGAATACGGGTAATCCTGAATTGGAAAAGATGTTTGGTTGGGGTATGATTAGTTTAGGACCAATTAATATGGTCATTGATTACATTAAGAAACCTAAAAAGAAATAATATGTTAAAGAATTATTACAAAGATTTCTTTATATATAAAAAAAATCATCATTGGTATATATTACCTGCCATTATATTTTATTATGATAAGTATTCAATTTACGACGATGGTAAAATGGCACCATCATACGGATTAACAATCAGGTGGTTACGATACATGATTGGATTTCAATTACAAAAGAAAGATGAATAAAGTAGATAAAACTTATTGGAGTAGTGATTTACCATTACCATTATCACCAACTGATTTAGATGTTGATATCTTTAAAACTTTTATGACAGACGGTACAACTCTTTTGTTAGGTTGTACAAAAAAATTAATACCAATAAGTGATAGACAATTAGATTTTGATCCTTGGTATGATGGAGATACAGTTATAGTTGGTGATTGGGGAGACAATCAACATATCTACAGAAACATACTAATAGATGGTGGTTTATGTTTTAATAAAGAACTATGTGATAATGTAGTTAAAATGGCAAGTAAAAATTGTAGAAATTTCATTGCCAGAACATTCATCAAAAAATTAGATATAATGAAAATTGCAGATTATTTTCCATTGGAGAATGATTTTGAAATAAAACCCACAATGACTATTGAATGTGGTTCATATAATTTTTACATATGGAGATTTTAAGTGACGAACAAATAGATAAAGATGTTCTTAAATTGTTAGAGATGTTTGAAACAACTCAATATAAAGAACACAAGATTAAACCTGAAATGATATCAGGTCCAATCATTACCCGAGACGATTTAAGGAACATAAAAATGGAGAAAGGACTTTACACTTGTAAATCATCTGGATCCACTGGTGAACCTGTGAGTGTTGAGAAAACATATTGGGATATGATATGGTCATTAGCAACGAACATTCGTGAAATCCGTTGGAGAAATTGGGATGTAACAAAGAATATTGCTGTGATTAAAACATCACATAAAACTATGGAACTTGATAGTTGGGGAATATCAAAACGTATTGAACCAATCCAAGGTAAATCGTATATGAATTCATATAAGACTATATCAGAATTACAAGAATGGTTAGAAGAGGTGAATCCACATTATATTCAATGTTTACCATCAATATTAAAAGAACTTAATGTTGCTAAAATTAGTAATTTCATTGATTGGAAAGGAACTGGTGAAGTGGGAGGAACAATGTATTCAACCGAAGAGTGTGGAACCATTGCAATCCTATGTCCCGAGAATCCAAATGTTTATCATGTAATGGAGAATACGTATGTGGAGATTGATATGGATGGAGGTATTATTGTAACCTCAATGACCAACCCATACATTAAAAGATACAAACATGGTGACCATATTGAAATGGGGGAATGTACCTGTGGAAGGACAATGCAAACTATAAAGGAAATAAAGGGTAGAACTCGTAATATGTTTACATTACCCAACGGGGATAAGAAATGGCCGTTATTGGGGTCCCATTATTTCTTTGAAAGGTTCGGTATTAAAAGGTTTAGAGCTATCCAAACATCAATAGATGAATTAGAATTAGAAATAATATGTGAACCATTAGGGGAAAAAGAAAATGACGTTAAATCATTGGTTAACACTATGTTAGAGTCACCGATTAACGTCATTATCAGATATGTAGAGACCTTCCCTAACTATAAGTTTGAGGAGTTCATATCAAAGGTCTAGCGACCTTGTCCACGGTAGTTTTTTTCAGTTCTATCGTGTTTGTTGTGAGTTTTTGTTGCTGAACCTTTCTTTCTCTTACCAAAAGAGACTTTGTTGTTACTAGCACTTTTTCCTTTAGCCATAAAATTTATTTATTAATAAGTATATCTGAAAATAGTTTTGTATATTTGGGACACTAAACTTACTTTATGAAGGAAATATTACTATATCAAACATATACTTACGCAAGAATTACCCCATTTAAGAACTATTCTAAGTTCCCAAGAGTTGACACATCACATAGTGGTATACATAAACAAGTTTCATATGAAGATAAGTATGGTGGTAGTACGACCACTGAATATTATGATGGAGATAGTGGGGTTCCCATATCACCACTAACAGATGAAATCAAAAAGAAAAAAACAAGATTTTTTTATTGGGATGATGAGTATAAAAATGCTCCGATTATTAGGTATGCTTCTACCCATAAACTAAATGGAACACCGGGAGAGTTTTATACTACAAAGGATAGACACATCAAGAAATATTATAACGAACCCCTTAGTGAAATATCAGTTCACATATTAGAAAGGTCAATAATAAAAAGAGGAGATAAGATTACAATTAAAACAAACAAATTCACTAAACACAGAGGATTTAACTGTAAGTATTTTAAAACAAACAAATATACTACATCAGTTACTTTTGATATGGTTAAAGGGGATTTCTTATTAGTTGATAGTAGTAAACATGGAAGAACCAAAAATACACCTAAATTTAGAAAGAACGGATTTCAA